>Ga0326514_10001845_pt1 | contig 13607 bp, 17 predicted proteins | sample 3_2548_0518_D_FD_203653 | JGI IMG/M metagenome (GOLD analysis project Ga0326514, IMG submission 203653) | Bovine rumen microbial communities from UC Davis, California, United States - 3_2548_0518 | ecosystem: Host-associated > Mammals > Digestive system > Stomach > Rumen | place: USA...
CCGACCGCGCGATAAGGGGAGGGGGTATGTTGCGCGGACCCCTCCCCCCTATCTGAAAATGAGTATTAGAGGTGGTTTAAGCCTCTTTTTTGCTCATTTTCATTAAATCTTGAACTATTTTTATTGGAACTGGCTTGATTTGAGTATCCTTTTTGACCTTTATGTACCAAGGAAAATAGTTTAATATAGTATCTACAGCATCATTCCACATAAAATCATCTAATGATTCTGAAACATTGCTTGAACCAAAATAATATTTGTCAATTAATTGCAAAGTTTGATGACCATTTGCATTTTCATAGGCAAACCAAGCATCCCAATCAACTAAAGGATTGTTTGGATTGTCAATTGTTGTTGGAAAATATTGAGCTTCTGTCATAAACAATCCTTTCAGTATGCTAATACATAGAAATATTACGATTCATATGTACCATTAATAATCTTTGTTATTGTAGTAGCCGAAATACCAGTAACTTCTGCTATATCAGCAGCAGATTCATAATTATTAGCTAATGAAAGAATCATAGCTTTCTTAGCATCTGTAATCTGAACCTTTTGAGATCTTGGCATGGCTCTTTGTTTAACCTTATCCAGGTCGGTATTATTAAGAACGTCCAGTAGTACGGAGTGGGATATAGCCCCTGCCTGGATAGCTTCCCATTGGCGATCAGTTATATCGATCCGATCCTTATGGGCACCTACTATTTTTCTTGCATTGGCAATTGCTTTTCCCTTTGCCTTCTGGATATGTTCGTAATCCATATCGGGGTGTTCTTCTTTGAGAACATCAACTTCCTTATTTGCAAGGAGCTGAGCTTGCCTTTCTTTTGGAGCATTCATCTTAGCTTTAAGAACCGCTTCTAAAAGCTCTTTCCTCTCCTGGGCATACTCCTTCTTGGCCTGGGGGTTCTGGGTATGGTTGGGGGTATCTAAATACGCCTTTCTTGCTTCATTAGCAAGAGATTTCATCTCATTTGCAAATGTTGCGTACACGCCTTCCATTGGATGACCAGGGTTCTCCCGGGACCCACCTGAGGTAAGCGTAAATGCATCTTCTGCCTCAGCCATCTTGGTAGAGGATTGGGTATTGTATACCACTTCCTCCCTACCGTTCTTGTGCACCTTAGTGTAGTGTTTACCTGTTTCAAGGGCGCTCTTCATAATCTTACCAGTCTCGGGGTCGGTATTACCTGTACTATTACCCTTACTGTCCACTTTGTAGGGGATTATGCCCGTAATAGCACGCCTCTCGTTTACCCTTACTTCAGATTTAGCCCTTGATACAATAGTTCCAGCGCCACCATACTTATTCTCACCCGTCTTGGGGTCTATCTCAGGTCTCTGCTGGTATAATTTCTTAAGCTCCTCTATATGATTATCTTCATACGATTTTTTCCAATCGAGTTCATGCTTTTCAGCATCAATTACTACCATGGAATGCTTAATCGCCCATACCATATGCTGAGGATTCTGCTCGGCTCCCTTAAGGGTCATGTCGGTTATAAGATTAGACACGATGCCCATCTGTTTACCCTTCTCTTTTGTGGTAATCACAGCCGACTCGGGGTGTCCGGGTGGAAGAGCATACTCATCTGTAGAGAACCCTTTAAGTGCCTCATACTGTGGCGCTGTTCTAATCCTGACTTTACCACCGGGATTGTTGGCAGGGATGACAAGCGCTGAGTCACCATCAAAATCGGCTCCTGACATCCTATCAGCAGTAGCCTTGTTGATACCTACAGCATCAGTAGGATGCAAGCCAAGCATATTACGTGCTTCGGCATTCTTGTTATTGACAACAAGTTCGGGTATCTCTGTTATGGAGGCATGTGGGAATCGAACCAATATTACATGCTCGCCATCTTTGTATTTAGGAGCATAAATCTCATTTGGTTTGAGAGATGGACAGGGGATAAGAACATGTGACGCCTGTCCCGGAAGAGCGGCTGCCTTCAAGTCAACTGCGGCGCCATCACAGCCATCAGCAAACTTCTCAAGCAACACTTTCTTGAGTGTGTTATTGGTAAGAGATTTAATCTCTTCAAATTCAAGCTGTTTCTCAGCATATTTCTGATTAAGCTGATTCCTTGCGAGCGGTACCGACTGCTTCGATAAGAACTGAGACGACAACGACTTAGCCCAATCGGCCCAGTTTCCTTCCTCATTTACAACATTAAGGGCAGAACGCTTCTCTTTGCCGTCAATATCAATATAATGAGACTGAACCATCTTCAGTTTGTCGTCATCTTTGATAGATGCACCGAAAGGATTATTCGGGTCTGATTTCTGGGGCTTGAGTACAGTGTTGTCTTTCGGTCCCATCATCGGAGTTCCACGCTTTTTGTTTGTGTTAAAGCGAATATCAATACCATCCGGAAGATCATCGGCATATACAGCCATACCTTTAAGATAGTGAGTACCCTCAACGCCGATACGAACCTGAGCGTAATTGGCTTTGCCAAGATTAAGGTCTTTCACTCCTCGTCGAAGCTCAATCAGACCGTCTTTATCAACACCACCATCTTCAGCATAGTTAATAGCGATTCTCTTTGAGTCTATTTGAGTGAAAGGCTCTGGCCCAGGTTTACGTGTGCCATCAGCCTGAATAACAATATCTGATACTGGCTTAATATCATAGCGATGCGCTCTCAATTCCTGATAATCAACACCAGGGGGTACAAGACACTTAAGAGTTGTCTGATAATTGGTGCCCATCTGATCGATATAAATACTGTGTGTCTTATAGCCATCAGCCTTCAGCATTTCGATTGCGGTCTTCATCCTATCAGGAGAAACATTTAACGCAATCTCGGTACCCTTACCAATATCAACATATTTGTTCTTATCAACAAACTCTTTTATGCTATTAGCAGTGTCTTTTGTGAGATTTGTCCTCTTCTCTCTATCCTCATTAAGAAGAGAGCGAACGGTAGACTCAGGAATACCCATACGCCTACCAACCTCAGACTTATTATTGCCGCATCGAATCATAAGCTTTTTGGCTCTGGCAATATCATAAGCTCGCTGTTCGTCTCTACCAAGAGACTTAAGGGCTTTAAGTTTTGTCTGACTCATGCCCCACTGAGCAGCGATCTGAGCATCTGTAAGTTCACAACCCTGCCGTTTTGACTCTTCTTTTAATTGTCGGTAAACATTATAAATGTTCCTGTTTCTTTGAGGCTGTTTACCAGAACCCCAAGGATATCTACCAGACCTTCTAGGCATTCCGTAATGTTTTAATTCATGTCCAATACCTTTAAGGTCGCTTGCATATATTCTACGCGGTTTACGGTTCATACTGTCCTTCACTCCTGTACTGTTCGATTAGTTCATCACCGGTAACAATAGCATCCATGATTGGCAGAATGTCCTCAGCTGTTGGACGTTCTATAACACACTCGCCAAGTTGGTAGATTCTTGTCTCAATATCAATAGAACTTGGCTTGTAGTCATATTCCAAACAAAAAAGAGCAGCGTAAATATAAAGCTGCTCCATGGATACTGGGGAAGAACCAGTTTTCAAATCATAAACAGAAAGTTTCTCTTTTCTAAAAGCAATTGCATCGGCAGTGCCGAATGCGTTACGACTATAGAACAAAGGCTGTTCTGGTCGCATCCTAGCCTGTACTGCGTCATTGACATACAGTTGCCATGTCTTAAACAGACCATTAATATCAATGACATTAGCCGGAATATGGTTGTCTAATAGATGAACAAGTAATCCGTTCTTATCCCCACGATTTGCTCGTATACCATGCTGTATATACTTTCGAGCATACTCATGAGTAAGCGTACCAATGGCTGTAGAATATCTTCTTCGATACGCAGAAAACAACTTGTCCTGGTCATAGTTCAACCAGCTGTGCTGACTCGCACCTAACAAAGCGTGCGTGCCTTCTGGAATATCACTGTAATGATCGTTCCATTTCATTTAAAACCTCCTCCTTATTTTCAGGATAGATGAATGATGCAAAAGACATGCGATTCAGTCTATCCACATAGTACGGTTGATTTGGTCTTGGGTCTCTCATCTCCTTCTCACTACGCTTAATCTCAAGGGCTGCCCATCTATTTCGGTATAATATCAATAGATCAGGGATGCCCTGTATGTAAGTAGGATCAGTTTTCAAAACCAAACAGCCAGGAAATCGCAACTCAAGTTCTTCGATTAATCCTGACTGAAACCTAGACTCTTTCTTCATAGCGTCCTCCTCGCCAAAAAATATAAAGAAAAGTCGTTATGTTATTCCTTCTCTCCATATATAGCGAAGAATTCGGTGCGAAATTTTCGAAAAAATAAAAAGCGCAGAACCATTTACGAGGTAGTGCGCTTTCTGAAATAAGAAGCTTCATTGAACTTCTTTTTCTTTTTAATTGCCTGATTAATTGCTAAATCAATTGGTGCCCTACTTTTCAAATGATAGTAGTACAAGTCTACATATTTCGTGTTCAGTCTGTCAATTCTGCCAGACGCCTGTTCAAGTATTTTGTAGCTGTAATTTTGGCTAAAGAAAATGACTGTGTCCGTGGACACACAGTTCCAACCTTCGGCACCTGCTGTATACTGCACCAAGTAGACCCATGTCCTCGATGTGGGTATATCTTGATGAAGTATTCCGTTCCATTCTCTGTACGGAATATCCATGTCAGAACAAACTGCCCTAAGAGCTTCAAGCTCATAGTTGAAGTTGTAGAATATAATGACCCTTTCGTTGTCCTCAAGAATCTTTCTAACTGCTCTAATCCTACTATCATCCTCGTTTACTACCCTTCGCATGAGATAGAATAATGCACCCGTTTCTCGTATAGGTTCATCCTCATACGGATTCCACCGATCGCGCCATACCATCTTATACTTCTGTTTATCGTACTCACAGAGAATATCAATATTATGTCGAATTGTATTCCGCTCATATGGCATGGTCACAAGAATCTTATCCCTTAGCTCTTCCAGAATATCAATATCGACATACCTATCGATTTGCTTATACCTACTATATGGTTTAAAAACTGCGTGCATGGCTAAGAACTCAGTCTTGTTCTTATAGAACCCATTGGCTACAAACACAGGCACATAATCAATCCACGCATCTCCGGGAGTTGCAGACAGTAGAATCCATTTATTCTTTCTGGCTATCTTATAAAAAGCTTTAACCCACGCTCCGGAACCAATAAGTCGCTGCTCGTCAAATATAAAGAAAGCGCCATACACATTGACGTATTTCTTTATGTTATTCCATGAATCAACAACAATGTCTGGAGCAATATAAAAGGGAATAGACTCTTGAATCCACTCCCCTGTATCACGCTTCTTTGCGGTGGTTATGATATAAAGTGTGCGACGATCAGTCATTTCTTTATACTTACCCTTACCGTTTATGCATAGCTTTCCACCGCAAGAATAAACAAAGTAGGTAAGAGCCGCTCGACTCTTACCACTTCCTACACCACCACAAAGAATACAACGATTGTGCATTCGTTTTATTGCATCAATCTGATGCGGGTATAACTCGATTCCCATTATTGACCCTCAAATATCAATCAAACGGAATCTCCTCTGTATCCTCTCCGGAATGCGACTCCAGCTCCTCGTCAAGTTCATCCGGCTCGATGTAGACGTTCATCTTATCGAGATATGCAACGGCTCCATGCTTACCTGACTCGTCCCACACATAAGGACGAATCCGAATGCTCATACTTGAAATATCAGCAGCATCAAGAACCTTCACGGAATTCTCATCAAGAACTGTACGATCTCCATCGATAACCATGTTGACCACAGACGGACGACCGCCGTCAAACTTAATAGTAACCTTAATATACGGTCTCGGAGTAGCCCCTTCAGGCGCATCCTCGCTTACCTTCGTGTATTTGACCGCCCAGCCTTCTTTCTTCATTTGCTCAGCCTGCTCTTCCTCAAGGAAGATTGCAAACGTGGGCTTATGGTTGTTGGGGTTGAAGCGATCAATGCCTCTGAAGTTCTTGAAATAGATTCTCTCTTTGCCAAGTCCTTTGAATGTACGTCTCTGAATATATGTCTTTGCCATATTCTCTCCTCCTAAATATCAATTAAACGGTATGTATTCTGAATCCAGACCCTCCGGTATGTTCATAAAGTCCAGACTCATAAAATCAGGCTTTGCCTGTGGTTCCGGTGAAACATCATCACTAAGGAACCACTCTGCATCGCCATACTTGTTTATTGCTTTAAGTGCTTCATCAACGAGACCTTCATGATAAGAAATATCAATGTTGCTCACGTCAACTACATCTTCAATTGTTTCTGCCTCTACCCAACGATGTCCACTTGTACCGGTTGCATATGCATAATCATCGCCGTTCTGTCTCATAAGGAGACCGCCACCATGTTTGACTGGTAAGAAACTGCCGACTCGTCCGACAAATACATAGTTATGACCTTCTGCAATTATGTTTCTCAATGCGTTTCGCTCCGAAGCAATATTCGGATCATTATCAAATGTTACAGAAACATCAACTATCTTGTCCTCTTTCATTCGCTTACGCCATTGTGACCTTATCTTATCCAATTGCTTCTCTTCATAACTCACATCTGGTAGATCCTCATTCATATCCAGATACAAGGCTGAAGTAGCAGATTTGGTCTCTGTGTAGTCCGAGAATATCAATGGCTCATGACTGAATAGCGTCTTGAATACATATGGCTGGGCGAACTGTGCTCCGGTCGCATCCCATATCTTACCCTTTTTAAACGCCTTTTCATTCTTAGCTGGTAAATATCCATACATTCGTTGGCATTTATCCAAGTCGGCATACTTTGCGATATACACGGCATTGTTGACTAAGCACATTCTTTCATATGTACTTTCATGCTCGAATGTATATCCATACTTCTTACCATACTCGGATACAAACTCAATAATATCTGGAGTAGCATCCGGAATCTTGATAGAGTCGGTCTTAATATGCGCCACAGTGAACCCTCGCTTCTCTACTTCTTCCTGAAGATTTACCATAAAGAGGGCACCACGCTTTGCCACGACGTTGTCAACATTTCTCGGATCTCTGAACTTATTTTCGAACTTAGCGGCAGTTAGCCCGTATACGCTGTTTAAAGCCGTTTTAAGCGCATTTGCCAAGTCATCGAGATTAATATCAGGGTCTTCAAGAAAAGGCGCTAATTGGCCGTCCAGGAGCTTCTTAGCGGCATCCAGGTCATCATGCTTAATAAGTATCCGCGCTTCCATCAAATCAATGTATCGCTTTGTATACTTATCGCCGAACAAGTTCAAAGCTTTTATTGTATGTGGATGCATTGAGGCAATATCAAGCACAGGCACATTGCTATACATCCCGGGCCTAGCAAATACTCGACCACCTTCCCCGACATCGACACCACGGTACATCGAAACCATTCGTTTCTTGTCCGGGTCATACTCAAAAGAATATCCAGGGAATTCCTTCGACAAGTCAGGATAGTTGAACTGACTCTGTGGATGCGGATCGTTTCCAAAGATGATCTTTGTGGTGTGCTGATTCGTTGTATCATTAACCGTCAGACCACTAAGTTTCGCCAGTATCTGACGAGCTTTCCAGTCTCCGCTAAGATGATGGAATACCGCTTCGGTTGCGATGACGTCGTTGTCACAATACTCTGCTACCTTAGGCCACAGTTCTTCCGGAACCGGCTTGTCCCAAGGAAGACCAAGTTCTTGGTGGTGAATCCCCAAATCAATCTCGAACTTCTTCAACGACTGTTTGTGTCCGGCAGAAGCGAAATCATAAATATCCGTATAGGATAAGTTGTATGCCTGTCCAAAGAATCCTTCATGTCGTATGATTATCTTTTGGCTAAGCTTATACAACTGCTCTACAGAATATCCCATGCTTGCCGCCCAAAGTATATGATTGTCGTATTTCCTGTTGTTGAATCCGACAAGTTTATACTTGAACAGAGCCTCAACCTCATCAGAACTCGGATTAAACATCCTATAGACATTCTGCCCGCCGTCGAACTTATAGTTTACCAAGAATAAATTCGGGAAGACTTCAATGTCAAAGAATATCAATCTGTCGTCAATTGATTCGGTCTCTTTATTCGGAATATCATCATCGCTTTTAAAATGCATCTCTGTACATTTCTTTAAGCAATACTCCTTGTGATGAGTAGACTTAGCAGCAAATGTAATAACCTTTGGTTCGAGATCGCTCAAATCATAAGGTATTCCCTTTTCATACGCCTCTTGTAATAGGTCATAAATATAATCAACAGAAGGCTTTGTGTTCGCATGGTAAACCTTACCAAGGTTCTTAATCACCATACGACGCAACATCTTCTCATTCTTTACTCCGTCCCAATCCGTTTTCTTCACCTCCCTTATTGGGAGGCCGCTCGAGATTGTAGCGACTGGAATATCATTACACTTACTGACCCTTCTCCTTAATGAAGCGCCTCCCGTGAATACCTTAATCTCAATATCTTTTGCATAAAGCCGCGCAAGCTGTTCAACATCTCCAGAATATAAATAGTGAAGATGGATGCCTGCGCCACCCTTACTTAATTCAGCATATGTCGGCGGAAACTGACTCGCGGCTTTCCAGTTCAATAGAAAAGACTTCTGACCCGTTTCATCTTTCAGGTCAAAGTCTATCACTATGTGATTTACTGGAACCTTTACATAATGTATCTTACTTGTATCAATGTCACTAAGCTTCGTTGTCACATCAGCCCATGCTTTAATCGGTTTTTCCATTCTACCAGCAAGCTGAGCCAGACACTCCGCTAAGAGAATATCAAGCAGTGAGTTCGTACAGTTAAACCGAAGCCAACTATTACCGTCTACGCCACTATCATCATCTACATCATTATCATCTTCTACGGCCCTCTCATCCTCTTCTCCTCTCTTCTCATATCCAAATTCCCAATACTTAAATCCGCAGTATAGATTGCGAACATGCTTCCCGTCGATCCGACCTTCCTTCTTGTACTCAAGGAAATAATCTTCCAACTGATTCATGACCACTCGTCTGCTGAAGGGATACTTAACGGCTGCATCGACAATATACTGCTGATACCGTTTCCAAGCCTCGAGTAAGGTTACGGAATCTTTCTCCCTGAACCATGAATACTCAGAATCAATGAAGTCATAGAAGTCATTAGTAGCGGCAAGCATTCTAACAGGAACATAGTTCTCATAGAAATCCTCACCTAATTCCTCGAACACCTTCAAACAATGATCTGCTATCGCTCCATATTCAAACTTCATACCCTCAAGCAAACGCATGTAGTCCTTGTACTCGTGTGTACTACCTGTCGGACGAACATCAATAATTCGCCTGAGTAATCCAGACTTAGCATCCGTTATTTGCACAGGTCTATTTGTTGCGATGCAGACCATCGTGTGGAAGCGCACCTCATATATTGAAGCATACTTTGTATTGAGAGGCTGCGCACCGTGAGAAACGATACTGTTCAACACAGTGTTGTCCTCGATTCTATCGAGCTTTGCGTCATCGTCAATAGATATCAAGGGATTGTTCTTTAATGGCTCCAAAGAAAAAGAGGTGTTGTTTGAGCATATGTCTTTCACTTTAAGTGTAGAATCATATCCTTTAAACAACCCCTCTTTAAGTAAGTCTAACCACGTAGACTTACCGCTTCCACCATTACCATACAACACTATCATCTTCTGTAATGTCTTCGATCGTCCTGAGATGATAGCGCCTGTAGCCCATTCCAGCTTCTGCAATTCACTTCCAAACAATGGTTCAAACATCGCCTTATAATTATCAATAGAACCGGGTCCTATTGCGTACGGCAGTTTGAACGAAGCCTTGTCTTCCGGCTTAACTTCTGTGTTCTGAAATATCACAGTCTGATTCAGAGGCTGGAAGTTATTCCACATTTGTTTCTTACAGAAATTGTGCCACGCATCAATTCTTTTACTACCGGCATTCCGCAACAACAAAAGGCGACACCTGCTGTCCTGATGTTTGTCCTGGAACTTCTCATAAAAATCAATAGCCAGTTCATCCATCAAGAAGACAGCACGTGCCATCTCCGTTGTCCACAGACCTGTATGCCAGTCGTACATCGCGTAGAAGTTGTTTCCCCGAATCATAATATGTTTCGAAGGAACCAAATCCCAATCGACAAAAATATCATAGCCGGAACGTGTCGCTACAGCTGTTGGTCTGATGAAGTCATAATCAAATAATAGTTCAATGTTTTTCATTCCATACTCTTCACCTCCTCATTCTAAGAAGAGGAAATTTGTGCGAGTTTCTAAATTTTTGTCAAAATATCAAGCCTGTCCCATTTTCCCACAAAATTTTTCCCAAAAACCTATATATATTATATTTTTTTATATAGACTTTTTAAAAGTAGTAAAAAAGTGGGAAAGTGGGACAAAATGGGCAAAATTTTTCGAAAAAGTTGACAAAACAACAATATTCGGTCATTTTCGCCCAAAAACGTGTCCCACTTTTTGCCTAAAAATCCCACTTTTTGCCCTTAAAAAGTGGGACAAAAGTGGGAAAAGTGGGACAGAAAGTGGGATTACCCTCTAAATATCAACCAGAGCTTGGCCCATGTCGGCAAATCTGAGTTGCAAATCCCGTAAGCACAGACACCAAAAATAACCAAAGTCAATACCAAAAACAGGATAATTATCACATCTGACAGCTTCATAAGTAACACTTACTCCTTCTTTCTCATATACCTGTTCCAATGAAAAGCTGCATCTGTTTCATCGACAAATATCCCGCTGGTACGTCCACATTTTGGACACTGCACCTTAAAATATAAATACGGGCAGTGGCTAAATATATTAATCCCCGACATAGAAACAAGCTCCGGTCTTCCTCCACAGATGCAGTCAGCCAACTCATATCCGAGATTATCTTTAAAGAAATCAGCCATCGTCATTCCTCCGAATCAATGCGTTTCCATAATGCCCCTCGCGCTCTGATACACCGTCCCATTTGAACTCTATATGTGCGGTACTGTCACACACCTTCGCTGTTTCTGGAATATCAAGATTGAACACACAACCCGATTTATTACAGAACCAATGTTTCTTCGGATCACAGGCGTACAGTTTATGCACACCCTTCCAGGCTTCTATCTCTTCGCGAGATGCCCAATTAGTGAGTACCATACTCACTCCTCTTCCGGCCACTCAAGCAGCTGACCACAATGCCCGCAGACTTCCCGTCCCCAGTTTGGTGTTCCTTTTCTGAACAGTGCTGCACAGCTCGGGCACCAGGCAGCATCATCATATTCTGACGTTCCAGGAATAACCTGTCTCGGCATGTCTTCGATTGTAACCACCTCAGTTTTTCCATTAATTGTGTTCTTCATTTTTAACTTCCTCCTTAATGTATACTTGTATTCATAAACTGGATAATATAAGCACTCATCTTGTCTGAAATATCCAGCTCGCTTGGATCAAAAGTTTGAGCCCAGTATTTTCCGCCTTTTTTATCAGCAGAATCCCTGAGCTCAAGAAGTAGCATTCCGTTATTAAGATGCGTTATGTAGAAGTCTATATTGCGGTAATGAAATTTGCGGCAAAGCCATTCAGGTATCATCCCGCATCAACTCCTTCCATCTTCGTCCCCACTCTTGAGAAGTAATACCACCAAGACTAGCAAGGAGATTAAGCCTTTGAAGCTCCTTAACACACTTTGCTATCTGCTCAGTATAGCCATTTCCACTCATATTCTTATACTCGACATACAGATGGTCTACTTCGCCTCTCGTCGTCTCAGCCACAACCTTATTATCGGCATGGAACGTGTTGGTATCCTCATTCCACTTGTCTTCCGGTATATACTTCTTACCGTTAAACCATACCGCAATAACGTTAGCATCGTCATCAACTTCACCGTAATCGATATCGCTATCCGGATGACCCGACTCAAGAATATCAAGGCGTTCCTTAATATTTGATAGTTCGTGTAGTTGGTCATCAAGCCGCCTATCATGACTTCTAAGCGCCTCATTGAGTTTCTTCATGGCCTTCTCGAGAGCTATAATAGAGCCTATAGTCTCAATACCCAATTTGTCTTCTTTCTCTAGCTTATCGATCTTATAATTCATCCATCCAAGGATTGAACCTATAAATATGATCAACGCTATCACGATCAACAGAAACACTCCAGCATCGCCCATAAACATCACTTCCTTTCCAATGCCTTTACAGCAACATCCTCACCATGGATAAATTTCGTAATGATGATGTTTAACGTGTTCTGACAGTCTGGACAAAGATCGATGTTTTCTTCATTAATCTTTACGGCGGTAATATCATAATTACTATTTAAGATCTTTTCGCCACATCGATCACAAGTAACTGTAGTCATAAATATCACTCCTCCTCTTCTTCCTCGGGAAATTCCCAGCCGATATCACAACCACCGTAGCACCAGTGGACATCACCGAGTTCTATCTCCTCGGCGGTACAGACGAACGAGTTAAGCTCCTCGTCCCACTGACACTTTGTGCATTTTTCAAGACCGCAACGAACTGTTGTCATAAATATCACTCCTCCTTTTCACTAAGAAATACTTGCACCATCAGGCTTAGTGTTCGAGTACAGCTATCGCAAAGTGTTACACCTCTATAGCCACCAACACATTCGAATAATACGTACTCGCCGATGGGGACCGGATCGAATGGGTTCTTTATTTCCTGCTTACACCTTTCGCAAATAAGCCCCGCCATAAATATCACTCCTTCGCTTTAAAATCGGCACAAGCTGGACCCTCAGCTTCTTCTGCACTAAGTCTACGGACGGTTCCTGGTCCTTTTTTAGAGACCGGTTTATGACACCAGACATCTGCTGATCGTGAACCACTCACATAATGAGCACAAGAGTTACACTTCGGAACGGTGCCAGTGGAAATCTCATCGGTGTTGATTATACCGCTGCTAACGTGAACGAAGCCATCACAATACGTCCACACAATGTCGCCGCAGCTGAGACGTATCTCGACATTATCCAGCGTACGAGATTTCAGGGCCTCAAGCTCTTTCTTGAGAATATCAATCTCGGGAATCTTAACGTCAACGATCGGCTTGTCGTCCTGTTCGCCCATATAGATGACTTCAACGCCTTTCGCCTTAAGCGCATTAAGCATGGCCTGCCACTTCTTATTATACTCATATTTCTTATCACTGACCTCGACCATCATTTGGACGACCTGCTTCTCCAGATCCTCAGCTTTCATATTATCTACGACTACTACACCAGCATTACATTCCTCATCAGTGCCACGCACGTCTATGTGAACGCCTTTCTCTGCTGCTTGTTCCACAACACGATCGAAAGTATGTAGCCAATAATGGTGGTAATCCTCCTCTTCCTCCTTGCGATCTCGCCAGAAAGTTTCGTTGGATTTCGCGGCCTTCAGTTTCTTTTCGAGATCCTCTTTACGAGCCATATATGCGTCAAGATCAGACTTTTCCACAACATAGTATTCCTGACGCAACTTAAATGGGTCGTCAAAGTGGCGTTCTCCATTCTCGAATCTGAGCTCGGTCTTCTCCGTTACTTCGACATTAGACACTCTCTGTGCCATCGTTAACTTGCCTACATAAATCTTCTCCATCACTTCTCCTCCTT
>Ga0326514_10001847_pt1 | contig 13597 bp, 13 predicted proteins | sample 3_2548_0518_D_FD_203653 | JGI IMG/M metagenome (GOLD analysis project Ga0326514, IMG submission 203653) | Bovine rumen microbial communities from UC Davis, California, United States - 3_2548_0518 | ecosystem: Host-associated > Mammals > Digestive system > Stomach > Rumen | place: USA...
ATGTAGTGGATAGCAGGGGAATCGTTAGGCTTATCGGCAGCCTGAATACCGCCTTCAGCCATCATTGTATTAGCGTCACCGATACGGAGTTTTGTAACTATCATAGCCTTTACTCCAGCTTCATCGGCTTCAATCGCACATGATGCACCTGCACCGCCTCCGCCGATTATAAGGACATCTGTATCATAATCGGGGTTGTTCAAATCAACATCAGCAGCGGAAATTCTGCTTTTACCCTGTAAAAGTTCAGCGAGCTGAGTTGGAACTTTTTCGCCCTTGTTTACACCTGCTGAAAGGACTGAAAATTCACCTTGTTTATAGTCTGGGTGGAAATTTGCAAGAAGTTCATCTTTTTCTTCAGCGGTCATTCTTCTTGGTTCAAGAGCAGTATTTTCTGGTCTTTTAGCTGCAACAATCTTAGCAAGCTCATTGAGTCTATCAATTTTATACATATTCAGGCAACCTCCTTACTTTTCAATCTCACGGTTATTGTACATATCCTTGATTTCCTGAATATTGTCAACTGACTTAGCCATAAGTTCAGCGATTTCCTCATCAAAGATACCTTCATTTATCTCCCCTACCCTGTCATTGAGATGACCGCATTCGGGAGCGATATATTTACCGTTGAGACGTCTTGCAAGCATAGCAACCTGAGGGTGCGAAATACCTGCCGGACAGCGTGAAGAACATACTCCGCACATTACGCAGTCGAAAGAGAGTTCAGCACACTTTTCATACTCACCTCTCTGAGCGTGAGCGATATACTGCATAACGCTGAGTTCCTGAGTACAAGCTTTAGTGCAGGCATTACAGCCGATACAGCTATAGATTTCGGGATAAAGCTGCATCATAATCTGCTGATTTGGCTTGATTTCCTCAATGTTGTAAACTCTTTTTTCAAGTGGGAAGAAAGGAAGTGTAGCGATATACATACCTTCTTCAACTTCGGTCTGACAGGCAAGACAGCCGTGGAGTTCAACTTGACCTTTAATTCTGTAGATAGTGGCACAAGCACCGCAGAAACCGTTTCTACAGCCACAGCCTCTTACGAGTTGATAGCCTGCATATTCCATAGCAGTCATAATTGTAAGTCCTGCCGGCACTTGATATTTTTTGCCGAACAGATAAATATTTATCATATTTTCCATTTTTTTAGCTCCTTATCATGATTAGTGGAATCAATATTCGTCAGGCAGTTCGTCAAGCTGGTCAAAGCGGAAAACAGGTCCGTCCTTGCAGACATACTTATTGCCTATATTACATCTTCCGCACTTGCCTATAGCACATTTCATGCGGAGTTCCATAGTAGTATAGACCTGTGTTTCAGTGAATCCTATTTCCTTGAGACCTGCAAGAGTGAACTTAATCATAATCGGAGGACCACATACAAGAACGGTTCTGTCAGTGGAAGGTGCGAGTTCCTTTACATAGTTAGGAACGAAACCAACATGACCGTCCCAGCCTTCCTGTTCCCTGTCGATAGTGAGGTTTACAGTAATCCCCTTATCAGCCATCCATTCGTCAATGATTTCCTTATAGTCAACGAGGTCATCTTTTGAACGTGAACCGTAAATAATCTGGACATCACCGTAATTTTCACGGTTATCACGGACATAGTTTATAACCGAGCGGAGCGGTGCAAGACCTATACCGCCTGCGATAAAGAGAAGATTCTTGCCTTTGAGTTCGGTTTCAACAGGGAAATGATTGCCGTAAGGACCTCTTATGGTAATCATCTGACCGACTTCCATAGAGTGAAGCCAGCTTGTAAGAGTACCGCATTTTTTAATGCTGAACTCCATAAATTCTTTGTTTGTAGGAGAAGAAGTGATAGAAAACATACCTTCTCCGACTCCCGGAATGGAGAGCATTGCACACTGACCGGGCATATGTTCAAAAACCTTTTTGCCGTCAGGAGCAACAACTCTGAAAGTCTTTACGTCGGGAGTATCTATTCTAATATCGGTAACAACACCAATATGCGGAATTAATGTTTCGTTGTTCATCACTTAACCTCCAGTGCTTTCATAACTTTGACGATATTCATTGAAATAGGACACTTTGAAAGACATCTTCCACAGCCTACACAGCCAAATTCACCGTTATTGTTTGCAGGGAAATACACAAGCTTGTGCATGAATCTCTGTCTGAAACGTTCAAGCTGAGTAAGTCTTGGATTTCCGCCAGCCATTTTAGTGAAATCAGAATACATACAGGAATCCCAGCAACGATAACGCTTTATTCCGTGACCTGTATTGAAGTCTCTTATATCGTAACACTGACAGGTAGGACATACAAACGTACAAGTACCACAGCCCAGACAGCTTTCAGAAAGTTCAGCCCACTTTTCAGAATTGAAGTTCTTTTTGAGAGTATCTCCACCGAAAGAATCAGTTGAAAGATTTGCAAGAGGAAGTTTTGCGAGTATTTCCTTAGTTTTAGCCTGAACTTCATCAAGCTTTGCAGTATCACCGTCTTCAAGGAGAGAGGAAACAGAATCTATAAAAGCCTGACCCTTTTCATTGTTAGCCTTGAAGAAATAGCTTTCACCGTCACTGAAACAAGCAACATCACCTTCGGGAGCAGTAGCATCAATGCCGAAAACTCCACAGAAACAAGTTTCAGAAGGTCTTGTGCAAGCCATAGTTACAATAGTACCGTGGTCACGGCGGTTTTTATAGTAGCTGTCAACGGGTTCAACGAGGAAAACCTTGTCAAGAATTGTAAAACTTCTTGCATCACAGGCACGGACTCCGAAAACAACGAAATCTTCGGATTCCTCACGAATGTCATTGACTTCTATATTTTTGCCTTCAATTTTGAAATCAACGAGGTTTTCAGTCTGAGGGAAGAAGAAATCTTTTGCACTTCTTAAAGTGTTAAGATTTTTAGTCAGAGACATACCGTCTTCCCATTTTTTGTATTCAGCAGCACCGTCAGGACGGTCAGCAGGAATATAGAGAGTTTGTTTTTCAGCGACAGCTTTAAAAAGGTCGTTGACTTTATCAATAGCGATTTTAAGCATTATTCAACTCCCCTTTCATGTACGATAGAAGGTTCACAGTCATCAGTGGTATAGTTTGTAAGCGGAGCTCTTGAAGTGGTATCCGCACCAGCCTGATATTCACCATAAAGTTCGTTTATATCCTTGATAAACTTTCTGTTGAGGAGATGAATCGGTATATTCTGAGGACATACTCTTGAACATTCACCGCAGTCTGTACATCTTCCTGCAACGTGGAAAGCCCTGATAATATGGAACATATTCTCTTCAAAGCTGTCAACGGCTGCCTTGTTGGCAATACCCGAAGCGTCATTGTCGAAAACGCACTTTTCGCAGGTGCAGGCAGGACAGACGTTACGGCAGGCATTACATCTTATGCACTTGGAAAGTTCACCTCTCCAGAAATCGAAACGTTCAGAAGCGGACATCTGTTCGAGTTCCGCAACCTTATCGAAACGGTGCGAATCAATAACTTCACCGTCTTCTCCGATGAGTTCATCATATACAACGTGTTTTTTGCTCTTGCAGTTTTCGCACTTCACGCATACAGCCTCATCAAACGGCATAGTTTCCTCACCGTAAAGGGTATCTATTTTAAGAGTACCGTTTTCATTTTTCACACCAAGAATACCTGAAATTCCTTTAGCCTTTATTTTTTCGATGTCAAGCTTTGGAATACTTGGTATTCCGACAACATAAACATTGTCACGGTTAATTCTGTGTTCCTTTATAAGCTGGTTAAAGCTGTAAGTATCGCAAGGTTTAAGAAAAGCAAGGATTTTTCCTTCTTTTTTTGTTTCCTTTACAAGATACTTGGAAACGTTTGAGGCAGTGAAATCATCGAAAACGAAATCTCTGTCAATTTCCTCCGCAGTGTCAAAAATTGCGGGAGTAATATCGTAGGCAAATTCGCCTCTTTTCCAGCCAACAACACGGTTTACAGTACCGTCAGCAAGAAGCTGTTTAGCCTTATTGATTAATTCTTCCTGCATCTTAAATCCTCCAATCTGCGGTTAGGACCGAGTTTTTTAACATCTTCGGTAAACTGCTGCATAGTAGCGGCGAACTTAGCACCTTCTGCGGCAGAAACCCATTCAAGTCTTGTTCTGTTGCGTTCAATGCCAAGGAAATCGAGCATACTGTAAAGAAGTGTTATACGGCGGCGAGTATAGTAGTTACCAGAAGTGTAATGACAGTCACCAGGGTGACAGCCACATATAATAACACCGTCCGCACCTTTCTGGAACGCTCTGAGTATAAACATCGGATTTACTCTGCATGAACAGGGTACTCTGATTATTTTAACGTTTGTAGGGTAATTGAGTCTGTTTGTACCTGAGAGGTCTGCACCTGCATAGGAACACCAGTTACAGCAGAATGCAACTATTACAGGTTCAAAATCTTTATTATCATTTACTTGCATATTGCGTCAACCTCCGCCATAATCTGACTGTTAGAGAATCCGTTCAAATCCATAGCACCCGAAGGACAAGCAACCGTACAAGCTCCACAGCCCTGACATACAGCAGGATTTACGCTTGCAACACGTCTGATTGCAGTAGTGCGGTCAGGCATTCTGAATTCCTTATCCTGATAAGTGATAGCACCGTAAGGACAGACTTTTTCACATGAAGAACAGCCGTTACACATAAGTTCATCTGAATGAGCAACACATGGGTTGCAGGTTATGCTCTTCTTGACAAGCAATCCGATAGCTTTAGCTGCTGCGGCACTTGCCTGAGCGACAGTTTCAGGAATATCCTTTGGTCCTTGACAAGCTCCCGAAAGGAATATACCTGCAGTTGCACTTTCAACAGGACGGAGTTTAGGGTGAGCCTCTGTAAAGAAGTCATTGGTATCCATCTGAGTTGTAAGCATTGTAGCAAGCGGACGGGCAGTCTTATCGGGTTCGATAGCAGCCGCAAGAACTACCATATCGGCATTGATATGAAGCTGTTCATTTGCAAGCAAATCTGATGCCTGAACGTCTATTTTTCCGTCCGATTTCGGAGTAACCTTTCCGACCATGCCTTTTATGTAGTGAACGTTGTACTGTTCTACTGCACGGCGGTAGAACTCATCAAAGTTCTTTCCTGGGGTACGCACATCAATATAGAATACATAAACTTCGGTATCGGGATATTTTTCACGGATAAGCATAGCGTGCTTAGCTGTATACATACAGCAAATCTTTGAACAGTACGGCTTGCCCTTGCTGTCATCGCACCTTGAACCTACACACTGTACGAATACGATAGTATGTGGGTGGGACTTATCAGAAGGTCTAAGGAGTGTACCGCCGTTAGGACCTGCCGCATTCATAAGTCTTTCGAGTTCAAGAGATGTAACAACGTCAGGACACTGATTGTATGCAAATTCATCATACTTATCGAGTTTGATAGGATTGTAACCGGTAGCAACTACTATAGCACCGTATTTCTGTTCAATAAACTTGTCCTGCTGTTTATAGTCGATAGCACCAGCAGTACAAACCTTTGAACATATACCGCACTTGCCGTTTTTAAGCATCATACAGTAATTAGGGTCGATAGTTGCAACTTTCGGTACAGCCTGAGCGAACGGAATATATACAGCACGTCTGTTATCGAGACCCATATTGAACTCATTCGGAACTTTCTTCATGGGACATTTTTCTGTACAAGCACCACAGCCTGTACATTTTACTTCGTCAACGTAACGAGCCTTTTTCTTTATAGTAACGGTAAAGTTGCCTACAAATCCCTTTACATCGGTAACTTCGCTGAAAGAATGGATAGTTATGTTTTCATTCTGGGAAGCTTCAACCATTTTAGGAGTAAGTATACAAGCGGCACAGTCAAGAGTCGGGAACGTCTTGTCAATCTGAGCCATTTTACCGCCGATTGTGGGTTCTTTTTCTACTATATCGACTTCAAAGCCTGCTTCTGCAATATCGAGAGCGGTCTGAATACCTGCAATACCTCCGCCTATAACCAAAGCTCTTTTTACTACAGGGCTTTCACCTGCTGTAAGCGGTGCATTGAGATGAACCTTTGCAATAGCAGTCTTTCCGAGAACTATAGCCTTTTCAGTAGCGGTTGCAATGTCCTTGTGAATCCATGAACACTGCTCACGGATATTTGCAATTTCAACAAGATAAGGATTAAGTCCTACAGATGCGGCAGCCTTTCTGAAAGTATTTTCGTGCATTCTTGGTGAACATGAACAGATTACAACACCTGAAAGATTATTTTCTTTTATAGCCTCTTTTACAAGGTTCTGACCTGATTCTGAACACATATACTGATAGTCCTGAGAGATAACAACTCCTGGCTCATGACCGAGTGCTTCGGCAACAGCTTTAACGTCAACGGTAGCAGCAATATTAGTACCGCAGTGACAGACAAATACACCTATTCTCTGCATATTATCTCCTCCTTACTTAGTATATTTTCTGAATGCAGTGACGATAGCCTGCTGAGGAAGGTCTTCATCGAGCATTTCGGGTATCTGTACGGCTTTAAGATGGTTATTGCCCTGCTGACGTACAGCCGCAAGACGTACAGCCTCAACAACTTTTGCAGGTTCTACGTTTCTTGGACATCTTTCCACACAGGCAAAACAAGTGAGACACTTGTAAAGGGATTCTGAATCGAGAAGTTTTTCAATATCGCCTTTTTCAACCATATATACAAACTGGTGCGGGTGGTATTCCATTTCATCATATGAAGGGCAAGTGCCTGAACACTTTCCGCAACGCATACATTTGAGGACGTTTACTCCGCTTGAACGGAGAACCTGTTCCTTTAAATTATTATTCATTGTTTTCCTCCTTTAAACCGAGAGCCTCGGCAAGAAGTTCGGTAAAATAGTAAACAGGAAGGTCAGAGCCTGAATTTTTCTTCAGGTTATAAAGACAGAGCGGACAGGCAGTAATAATCATGTCAGCACCCTTATCTTTAGCGGAAGCCATTACAGAACCGCTTCTTTTTGCAGCCTGAGACTTGTCCTCCATTGTTATGTAACCACCGCAGCATTCGTTACGCTGTGCATAGATAACAGGAGTACCGCCTATAGCCTTTATAAAGTCTTCCATTATAACGGGATTTTCGGGGTCGTCCATAGCGAGAGCCTTGCTCGGACGGAGCAGGAGACAGCCGTAATAAGCAGCTATTTTCTTGCCCTTGAAAGGTTTTTTAACCATTTTTTTAAGGTTATCGAATCCGACAACATCACGGAGCATTTCCAGATAGTGATAAACAGTAGTTTCACCGTTGTAAGGCTCATCAAGTTTCATGTAATTATTAACTTTCATAGCCATTTCTTCATCATGGGAAATGTCATAGTTAGTCTGCTTGATAACGTTGTGACAGGCAGAACAGACTGTTATAAGTTTTCTGTTCTGCTGTTTTGCAGAATTGAGAACCCTTACCGCTGACAGCTTTGTAGCGATTTCGTCCTTAGCGGTTGTGTAAGCACCGCCGCAGCACTGCCACTCTGAAGGTTCTTCAAGAGCTATACCAAGAGCCTCAGCAGAAGACCTTGCATAATTATCAAGGTCTTTAGCTTTAGTTCTCAGCGTACAGCCCGGATAGTAAGTGAAAGTTTCCATTTGTGTACGCTTCCTTTCGTTTATTATTCAGACCATCTGTTCAGGGTGGAATACCTCATCGAATTTTTCTTCTGTCAGGAAACCAAGCTGAACGCAGGCTTCTTTAAGGGAAATATTTTCATCAAAAGCCTTGTGTGCGGTTTTTGCGGCATTTTCGTAGCCTATATAGGGATTGAGAGCAGTGACAAGCATGAGGGAATTGTGAAGATTATGATACATCTTGTCCTTGTTTGCCTTTATTCCTACTGCACAGTTTTTATTGAATGAAATTATTGACTCTGCAAGAAGTCTTGCGGACTGGAGGAAATTATATGCACATACGGGCATGAACACATTAAGTTCAAAGTTGCCCTGAGATGCAGCCATGCCTACAGCAACATCGTTTCCCATAACCTGAACGGCAACCATAGTAACCTGTTCGCACTGAGTAGGATTAACCTTACCTGGCATTATAGATGAACCTGGTTCATTTGCAGGGATAGTAATTTCTCCCAGACCGTCACGGGGACCAGAAGCAAGCCACCTTACATCGTTGGCAATTTTCATCATGTCAGCAGCAAGAGCCTTTAAAGCACCGTGTGCGAAAACAATTTCGTCTTTTGAAGTAAGTGCATGGAACTTGTTAGGAGCAGTCACGAACTTTTTGCCTGTAAGCTGACTTACCGCCTCAGCAGCTTTTTCAGCGAATCCTTTCGGAGCGTTAAGACCTGTACCGACAGCAGTACCACCGAGAGCAAGTTCTTTAAGTTCCTCACAAGCTGAAAGAATCATTTTCTTGTCTTTTTCGAGGGAAGCTCTCCAACCGCTTATTTCCTGTGAAAACTTGATAGGTGTAGCATCCTGAAGGTGAGTACGTCCGCTTTTTACGATACCTTCGTTTTCTTTTTCAAGTCTTGCGAAAGTTTCGGTAAGAACGTCAATAGCGGGAATGACCTTATCTTCGAGAGCGATAACAGCAGCGATGTGCATAGCAGTCGGGAAAGTGTCATTTGATGACTGGCTCATATTAATGTCATCATTGGGGTGAAGAAGTTTTTTGCCTGCTATTTCATTTCCTCTGTTGGCAATAACTTCATTGGTATTCATATTTGACTGAGTACCGCTGCCAGTCTGCCATACAACAAGTGGGAAATGTTCGTTAAGGCTTCCGCTTATAACCTCATCACAAGCCTGTGAAATTGCGGAAAGTTTTTCATCGGTCATTTTTTCAGGTCTTACGGCATTATTTGCGATAGCGGCAGCTTTTTTAAGAATACCGAAAGCGTGTGTTATTTCTCTTGGCATAGTTTCGATACCAACACCGATAAGGAAATTCTCATGACTTCTTTCAGTCTGAGCAGCCCAGTACTTATCGGCAGGAACTTTAACTTCGCCCATAGAGTCGTGTTCAATACGATAATCCATGTTAAAAAACCTTTCTGGAAATTTTATATTTTGCAAAAGCGGAACAGACCGCCATATACAATCAAGTACAATATAAGTATATCAGCAAATCCGAATAAATTCAAATGTGTTTTAAGAATAAAGGTATTCAGATATTGATATATTATTAACAAATGTTAGCTTTAACTAAAAAATAATTTTCAGGATATATTTATTTTCATATTCCAAACTGTACAGATAACATATAGGTTTGCACAAGGCTAACATATTCTTCGGAGTTTGTCAACCTTGGCTAACTTACCTGAAACAGAAAACAACAATCATATTCAGTAAAAGAAGTACAAGAATACAGTGTCACAGAAAATGCAGAATTTTATTAAAAAAACAGTTTGCAGAAATCATATATTTTCGGAATGTGTACATTCCAAAAATCATATAAAAAAGCAGAGATTGACAAAAAATTCACATTTTTACTTATCAGGAAACACAGTCCGCAGACTGTGCCTGAATCATTTTTCTTCGGTGGAATTAAGATTATATGAAAGAATGGTAAGACTGTCACTAAGACGGACGTTTTCAACAATAATGCTTTCATCTGAAAAACTAAGGTCATACTGGGTAAAGTTCCAGAAAGCACGGATTCCGCAGTTTTTAAGCAGATAAGCAGTTTTTTCCGTTTCTTCCTCCGGAATACAGAGTATAGCGGCAACAGGTTTGTTTTCAATGCAGAATTTTTCAATTTCTTCCGAACTGCTTACAGTAATGCCTGAAATTTTCTTGCCTGCAAGTTCAGGGTTTATATCGAAAATTCCTTTAAGCACAAAACCAAGCCTTGAAAAGTCAATATGAGCCGTCAAAGCCCTGCCGAGATTTCCTGCACCTATCAGAATTATAGGATTTTTATTTTCAAGACCAAGAATTTTTCCAATCTGATTTCTCAAATCGCTTACATTATATCCGTAGCCCTGCTGTCCGAACTCACCGAAACAGTTAAAATCCTGACGTATCTGTGAGGCTGTGAGGCACATTTTTTCAGAAAGCTCACGGGAAGATATTCGGGTATAGCCATTGTTTTCAAGCTCTCCAAGAAATCTGTAATATCTCGGAAGCCTTCTGATAACAGAATTTGATATTACATTTTTTGCCATTTTCATGCACCTCTTAAAAGTGTATTTCAGTTAAACCAAATCGTCAAGTCTTGATTTGATTTCGTCAAGGAAAGTTTTAGAATCGACTTTTTTCTTATTTTCGAGTTTTGAAATAAGATAAAGGTCACCAGTCATAACACCGTCCTCAATAGTTTTAATGGTAGCTTTTTCGAGCTTGTCAGCAAATTCGCAAAGTTCACTGATTCCGTCAAGTTCGCCTCTCTTGCGTAAAGCACCGCTCCATGCGAAGATTGTTGCAACGGAATTTGTAGAAGTTTCCTCACCTTTGAGGTACTTGTAATAGTGTCTCTGAACAGTACCGTGAGCAGCTTCATATTCATAGATGCCGTCAGGAGAAACGAGAACGGAAGTCATCATTGCAAGACTGCCGTAAGCTGTCGAAACCATATCGGACATAACATCACCGTCATAGTTTTTGCAAGCCCAGATGTAGCCACCGTTTGAACGGATTACTCTTGCAACAGCATCATCAATAAGAGTATAGAAATATTCTATACCAAGAGCCTCATATTTTTCCTTGTATTCGTTTTCATAGATTTCAGCGAAAATGTCCTTGAATCTGTGGTCGTACTTTTTGGAAATGGTATCTTTTGTAGCGAACCATACATCTTGTTTAAGGTCAAGACCGTAATTGAGACAGGTTCTTGCAAAGCTTGCAATACTGCTATCGAGGTTGTGAAGTCCCTGAATAATACCGTCGGACTTTGAAAAATCGTGGATAAGTTCACGGGTTTCGTTACCGTTCTGGTCAGTGACAACGAGTTCAGCCTTACAGCCCTTTTCAACTCTCATTTCGGTATTTTTGTAAACGTCACCGTAAGCGTGACGGGCGATAGTAATAGGCTTAGTCCAGGTAGGGATATAAGGTTCAATACCCTTTACGATTATAGGAGTTCTGAAAACAGTACCGTCAAGGTAAGCACGGATTGTACCGTTAGGAGACTTCCACATCTGAGAAAGGTTATATTCAGGCATTCTTGCGGCATTTGGAGTGATAGTCGCACACTTTACGGCAACACCGTATTTTTTTGTAGCTTCTGCGGAATCGAGAGTAACTTTATCTTTAGTAGCCTCACGGTTTTCAAGTCCGAGGTCATAGTATTCGGTATTGAGTTCAACATAAGGCTGAATAAGAATTTCCTTAATCCATTTCCAAAGGATTCTTGTCATTTCGTCCCCGTCCATTTCGACAAGGGGAGTTTTCATAATAATCTTGTCCATTTTAAAGACCTCCATTAAATAATTTAAGATTCTGTCACTTTGTTGAAAATTCCCGTCAATGCGATAATAAGGCAGATTCCGACCATTATTATAATATTGCGGATAAAAGCAGGTTTAAGGGATATTTTGTCAAAAGAAACGCTTTTGTAAGTACCGATAGCCAATGCACCTATACTTCCGAAAACAAGGTATCCTGCTCCGACAATGCCGAAAAGTCTTGAAAAAGCCATACCAACCACAAAGCCGATAAGCTGGGGATATACAACAGAAAAAATTCCTGCAAAACTTCTTTTATCATGATATCCTATGTCAAAACTTCCTGCTTCTTTTCTTGCTTTTTCGTTACGGTCATCAGCAATGCGGATATCATCAAAAATATCCTTTATTATCTCCAGAATATTCATAACAATACACCTTTCTTACAAATTTATCATAATAAGTACAGGCAGTATGAACAGTAATTCCAGTGGTAAAGTCATGAAAAGAAAAACAATAAAATTTCTTGCAAGAGCATAGGAAAAATTCAGTTTATCGTACTCCATGCTTTTCCATACACCCATAGCGATACCGAAAACGATACCGAGTACAATATACAGTGCAAAGTTACCGTGTATCATACGCACAAAGGCACAGCCTGTAACAGTACCGATTATCTGAGGAATAATAAACGGAAATGTTCCCGAACTGTCATATTTTCTGCCTCTTCTTGAATTTGACAGAGGAATTTCATATTTCGGGTGATAGTTCTGCAAAGCATTTGCTGACCTTTCCTCACGCTGTTTATAAATATCACGGTCTTGTTTCATATCAGAAATAACATTTCTGAAAAAACTGACTATTTTTTTAATATCCATAAATAACCTCTTTCAAAGTCATGGAACGGCAAAAACAACTTTTATACTGTCTGGAACTTTGTTGTTTATAGTTTCCTCGAATATTTTAAAGACCGTTTCACGCTTATTCCCGAAAACTCCGCACCCGAACGCTCCGAAAACAATAATTTCGGGACTGTGCATGAGTACGACATCTGTAAGCAGTTGAATACGTCTGTACATTTTCTGATTTATTTTGTTTTCGCTGAAAAGAAACTTTGCAAAAGTACGGTTTACAGCAGGGACTGTAATAAAATCGCAGAAACGCATTTTGGGAAGAATATTGCCTGTATCGTCCCTTATTACAGGAACGTTTTCGGAATATATAACGGTATCGGTATAATCAGGAAGAACATGAAGTCTGTTTCTGACATAATAATTTTTCTGAGTTTTTATGGTATAGTACAGCATAGAAGCCCTGCAAAGACTTTCTTCCTGAGCGTTTCCGCCAAGGACGTAGCCACCGCCTGCATACATAGCGTTTGCAAAATTCAGGGCAGTTACTTTTTTGTCTTTCGGAACATCAAGAATACTTTGTACAGTAGTTTTTCTTACAGTGTTTTCGGAAACGGAAAAATAATTTTCACGTTTATTGTTGAATACAGTCACATTTTCAGGGGTAAAGACTTCAGATTTCATTTGCGGAAAGTTATTTTTCCTGAAAAACTTGTCATTTTCGAGTTTTATTCTGATGTACATAAAATCGCCCCTGTTCTGATAGAATTAAGTCGCATGACAGAAAAAGATATGCAGGATAAAAAAACATTTTGTATATCTTCCACTGCCTTTCCGCTGATTATAAAGCAATAAAAGACTTCCTTTGAAACATAATCCGAAAGCGAAACGGAAAATAAGCATACGTTCAAAATACTTTTTAAATTTCTTTTATAATGATAGCTTTCGGTTATAAAGAAACACATAAGCGGAAAAGCGTGCCGATAAATCTCATGACCGTTGTACTGTCTATACAGTATCGCCTTTTGAAAGTGTGCGGAGAGATAACCCTCCGCATATACAGATTACTTCATATTTTCTCTTGTATAGTCAAGCAGACCGCCTGCAAGCATAATGTCCTTTGTACGTCCTGAAAGTTCGCAAAGTACTGGGATTTCAGCACCGTTAGTCTTATTGAGGACAACAAGTTCTGATTTGCCTTCCTGAACAGCCTTTCTTACGTCAGCAAGAACGAGTTCATCACCCTGACTGATTTTGTCATAATCGGCTTCATTTACGAATGTAAGCGGAAGTATACCTGCATTTATGAGGTTTGCACGGTGTATTCTTGCAAATGACTTTACAAGTACGGCTTTTACACCGAGGTAAAGCGGAGCAAGTGCTGCGTGTTCTCTTGAAG
>Ga0326514_10001848_pt1 | contig 13589 bp, 30 predicted proteins | sample 3_2548_0518_D_FD_203653 | JGI IMG/M metagenome (GOLD analysis project Ga0326514, IMG submission 203653) | Bovine rumen microbial communities from UC Davis, California, United States - 3_2548_0518 | ecosystem: Host-associated > Mammals > Digestive system > Stomach > Rumen | place: USA...
ATGACGGATTTACTCTATGTGCCCTATGACAAGGATGAAAAGAGAAACGAAACAGGCTTATGCGTTGGCAGAGTTGGTAAAAACGGATTGACGGAGATACTGAAGATTGCATTGGATGATGAAGCTGAAATCCTGTATAAATTGCTGACAGACCAAACACTCAAAGTCAATAATCTGAATGTAAAGGATGAGTAGATATGGAAAACCTAACCGAATTATTTATAGTTTGGGTGTTTTTTATGGCAAGCCTGATACTGATAGATATGTTGCTGATATGGAAAGATGTTAAAAGAATGGAGGATGAAGATGATTAAGGTAGAGCATATAGAGGTATTTAATTTTGAGGGTGCGATCAGGGGTATGAGAAACCCTATGAATAGTTGGGATAAAAGTGATACAGAATATGAGTATGCTTATGGTGTGTGTCATACAGTAAAGATAGGTGAGAATGATTTAGCTCTTATGCGTAGGCTATGCAAAGCAGGAGAACCACATCGAAAATACCTACGCCAAATATTTGTGAGTATGGATATAACCGCACCGCTCTATTGGTGGAAAGAAATGGATCAATATCGTATCAATGTGACTACGAATTCATGTAGTACAATGCATCGTTTATTATCAAAACCATTTGAAATGGAAGATTTTAGTTTTGATAAGTTGCCCGGATATAAAATAAATGTAAAACAATTTGTGCCTGAGATAAGTGAGGAAATGGTAGCGAAAGAAGTTTGGATTAGATATGATGCTGATTATGATGTGAGTTGTTATGGACGAGTGCGATATAATTTTAAGAATCATTATAGATTGTTGGGTGGTAGTAAACATAAAGATGGATATATATTTGTTACGTTACATGGTAAGCAAATTCCGTTACATAGAATTGTTGCAAAGTTATTTCATGGTCAAGATTATAAAGACGGATTAGTAGTAAATCATATTGACGGCAATAAGCAGAATAATTTTGCGGATAATTTGGAATGGGTAACACAAAGTGATAACATAAAACATTCCTATGAGAGTAATTTACAGCCGAAAGCAGTATCTACTTATAAGGGGAAATTTACACAAGAAGAACGTATATATATTAGACAGTTATGGGAAGATGGAATGATGAGTAAGAAAGAAATTGCAAAAAAGTATAATGTTTCCCATACTTGTATCAATGATATTATAAACGATAAATATAAATATGCGGATTCTGTTAATGTATATGAAGAGATTGCAAGACCGTGGATAGATACGTTAAATGAATTGCGTGACGCATGGTTTAATGAAGAAGATACTGATAAGAAAAAGCATATTTGGTATGCAATCATACAGTTACTTCCATCAAGTTACAATCAAAAAAGAACAATAACTATGAACTATGAAAATGCGGTAAACATCATTGAGTATAGAACAGGACATAAACTTGATGAATGGAATGAGTTTGTAAACATTCTGTGGGAACTTCCGTATATGAAAGAGATAGCCGGGGAGATAGAAGAATGACGCGAGAGCAAGCAAGAAATCTTTTACGTAACAGTAAGCCAAAAGGTAACAATGCTCATTCTCTTATGCTAAATGAGGCTTTGGATATAGCAATAGAAGCATTGGAACAAGAGCCTTGTGAGGATTGTATCAGCAGACAGGCGGTGCTTGATAAACTCAATAGACTGATAGAGGTTGAGCGGTTACAAGGTACTGACGAAATGGGCTACGGGAGAGAGCGTGTGAGTGCTTATGAGTGTATGATTCATGCGGTCGAAAGCGAATATTTATATCCAACCATACAACCACAGCCAAAGACAGGACATTGGACGAGGGTTACAGATAAAACAGGTCATTTAATGTGGGAATGTAAATGTGGTTGGCAACAAAGGTTTCACACTAACTATTGTCCTGATTGCGGGATAAAGATGGTTGAGCCTTACAAGGCAGAAAGTGAGGATAAGGGATGACAGGGGAAGAAGCGATAGCATACTTTAAGCGTCACATAGACCTTTATTGCGTTACGGGCATATGTAGAGAAGCAGAGGAAATGGCAATCAAAGCATTAGAAAAAGAAACGGCTGACGAAACCACCGATTGACCAGAATGGATAGATTACGAGGACGGATTATGGAAATATGCTAAATGTCCTGTATGTGGATCAGTCAGGAATACGAAAACCCCATTTTGCCCGATATGTGGCACGAAGATGAAAGGTGTGATAGGGAAATGATAATCATAGAGGATAAAGGCAATAAAGAGGGATTACATAAACTTAAAAATACCTATTGGAAGTTACAAGGCATTGAAGTTATCCGTCATCCGTTGCCTGTTGGCGATTATATCCTGATGAATGAAAAAGTCAAGGATATGCTTGATCGCAAAACTAAAAGAGGTATAGAACCGAAAAAAATGGATTTTCTTGGTACATACAATGTGGCAATCGACACTAAAAAAGATATTCAGGAGTTATGCGGTAACATCTGTGGCAAAAGTCACGACAGATTCAGAGATGAGGCACTTCTTGCACAAAATAACGGCATAAAATTATATATCCTTGTCGAGAATGAATCTATAGATATAAAACCGAATGTGACAAGTCCATATATAGGAAAATTAGATGACTTGCACAAATGGATAAATCCGAGGTTATGGATACGGAAGAATGGCAGACAAGCCTATCCGAAAGCTACAAGAGGGATAACATTACAAAAGGCTTGCTTTTCGATGGAGAAGAAGTATGGTTGTGAGTTTATCTTTTGCAGACCTAAAGATGCCGGACAAAGAATAATCGAATTGCTGACGGAGGGAAGAAAATGATATGTGAGGAATGTGGCGGTAAAATGCGTGTTATGGAAACACGAACGGTCAATAAAACTATGATAGTTAGGCGTAGGAAATGTGTGAAATGCGGAAAGCTAATACATACTTTTGAGAAACCAGATAAGACAGGGAAAGCAAGACGAGCGATAACTATTTATCGGAGGGTTACGGATGAAAGCGAAGATAGAAAGAGTAACTAAACGATTGGATATGTTGAAAAAGGCAAAGTATATCTATTCATTAGGACTATACAAGATACGTGATGGGGAATATATAACCAAAGAAGCACGAAAAATGGAGATAGACGAGTTGAAGCTGAAATTGGAAAGAATGAAAGCAAGGGATAAATGGTTGAAAGGGGGTATATCGAATGTGGATCAGGAATGGAAGTAGGGTGGTAAACACGGATAATGTAGACGATATTCATGTATTTGAGGATTATATAAACATAGGAATAAACGGATTCAATACACCATTGATACAGTATTCAACCTGTGAATATGCCGAGAAAGCGTTCAATAAACTTGTGATAGCGTTAAAATCTGGCAAAAAGACAGTATTTACAATGCCAACAGAAGAAGAATTAAAAGAAGATTCGAGCGTACATATTAAAACAGCAGAACCGTGTATGTCTATGGAAGAAGCAATAAATCTGTGGAACACACTTGCAGATGATGGATATAAACAGATCAGCCGTGTTCCGATAGTTGGCTCTGGAAGATGGCAAATGCTTAATGCAAGACTTATACAGTACACTAAAGAGGAATGGGAGAAATGTATTGATAATATACATAAATCGGAGTTGTTGAAAAAGAATCAGGATGGATGGTTTAACTTTGATTGGTTTATCAGACCGTCAAACTTCCCGAAAGTCCTCGATGGGAATTACAACAATGCTAATGATCGAGTAGACGAAAACGAGAGAGGATGGTGGGATGAATAATGCAGATAGTGATTGATATTTCAGAAAAACAGTACGAGATAGCAAAAGAATATGTTGAAACCGTAGACGATAAAAGCCCACTTGCAAATGCAATAGCAAACGGTACGCCGCTTGATAATATACGAATAGAGATAAAAGAGCAGATAGATTATCATGATGACGAACATAGAAAATATGATAGTGAGGAAGAGTTTGGAATATCGTTGGGATTAGAATTGGCATTAGCAATTATAAACAAGGAGGTATCAGATGCAAATAGTGATTGATATACCCGAAGTATTTTATGAAACATTAAGAAAAGCTGATGCAATAATCAGCAGTCAACGGAGCGGTAAAACACTTATGTCAGTTATATTCGATGCCGTAGTAAACGGCACACCGCTTCCTGATGGTCACGGAAGAATTGGCGATTTAGATGCTGTGATGAGTGATATATCCGCAAGCATTAACGAAATGACAAACATAAGTATAGCGGTTGATGGTGAATATTTATGGGTGAAATTAAACGATGCCATTGATAATGCCCCGACCATTATAGGAGCAGATAATACAGAAAGTGAGGAAAAAATATGAGTAAGTCAATACTGATTATTGATACTCCAAAGACTTGTGGAGATTGCCCTTTATGTATATTTTCGGCAGATGAAAAAAGACATATTGGGTTTTGTAACACATCGAATGAGGATTATTATTGTAAAGTTTTAGACCGCTTTATGGAGTATGACAGAGTTGATGGAGGCATAGATATATTAGGGAAACCTACTGATTGTCCTTTGAAGACAGAAAGTGAGGTATTAGGAATGTCAAGAGAAGAACTTAGAGAGCATTGTCTACGACAAATTCAACAATTTGAAAGGATTAAAGAGATAATGCCCGTAACACCTAGCGGTTATAAACGATATGAGGAGCATAAGTTAGTTTTAGAATTGTTAGAGCAAGAGCCTTGTAAGGATTGCATCAGTAGAGAATCAGTTAGACAGCTAATATGTAAAAACAATGATAGGTATGGTTATAGTGATAGATTCCATGAGTTTACAGAGGAATGTTTACGGTTGCCATCCGTCACGCCGCAGTATACCGATGTGGAAATCCAAAAGATGCAAGAACTTGAACAAGCTGAAATCGAAAAGGCTTATGAATTAGGGAAAGCAGAACAGCCGAAGACAGGACATTGTAAAGATTGCAAGCATTGGAAAGACAGCGATGGAACATATCGGAGGGATATTTACGCAGAAAGTAAATGTCTTATGAATTGTAAAGAGGTGTATGAAGGAACTGGATATTGTTTTCTATTTGAATCAAATGAAGAAAGCGAGATAGAAGATGCAAATAGATAGTAATGAACTAATCAGATTGTTGCCTGCTATGTTACAAGGTCGTAGAAAGTTTGCACCGATGTCTGAAGGTGGAGATTATCATGTTGGTAAAGTAGATGAATGGTGCTTGTTCTTCCCTGATGTAGTACAGGCGGTTGAAGATTTTTGCGAGTATAAAGAAACGGGCAAGTATAGAATGTCTGCTCCGATAGATGGAAATTGGAATGTACTCAACGCTTATCAATATGAGTCACGAGAAAGTGAGGTAGAAGAATGACAAGAGGTTGCTTAACTAATGAGATAAAGGAGACATATAATATTACGCTAAAGCAGTTAAGATTACTTCCTTATTTTCAGTATTTGCTTATGAATGAAAGCAGTCTTGATGCAAGGAAAATTGATGCTGAAGAAAGAGCAATCTTGCAACAGTGGCGAAATGAAGGAAAAATCACATTCTCTATATTAGAGTCTTGTACTTGTACTAAAGAGTTTTGGAATTGGATGAATGAAATACTTTGGGAATCTTATGTTCCGCATAAAGAAAGCAAGACAGAAAAATGATACTTAAATCCCGGTCGAGGATTTTTGTATAGATTCCATCGGGCAAGCTAAATATTTGTAGCTGTAGTTTTGTATTAACAATTTTGATAGGTCACTCAACCTTGCTTGTCTGATGGATGATAGGGGCGGTTAGCATAACAGTAGTGCGTCCGGCTTTGACCCGGAAAGAATAGGGGCAGCACCTATACCGCCTGTTTGAGGTGATAGAAAATGAGAAAAAGTGTATTATATGATTATACTCCAGAAGAATTGCAGAAGTTATTAGACGAATCAATCGGATATTCAGAAGTATTAAAAAAAAGTGGGTTAAGTCCACATGGGAATAATCATAAAACCCTTAAAAGAATAATAGATGAATATGGATTGTCAACAGAAAAAATAGATGAAAACAGAGAAAAGATAAGAGGCAAAAAAATAAAATACCTCTTGATGAAATTGTTGTAGATAATATTCATCCGAATTGTAAATCAACACAATTGTTAAAAAGAATAGTTTCGGAAACAATAATACCTTATCAATGTGATATATGTGGAATATCTGAATGGAACAGTAAACCACTATCTTTACAGTTACACCATATAGATTGTGATCATACAAATAATCACATTAGCAATTTACAAATATTGTGTCCGAATTGTCATTCACAGATACATTCAGAAATATCAATAAAAAAACATTGGCAAAAAAAGAAGATTAAATCCGAGAAGAAACGATTAAGAAAGAAGAATTATAAGGAAATACATTTACCACCTGTAGAGAGAAATGTACTAAAAAATGATATACGGATGTTACCAATGATTAAGGTTGGCAAAAAGTATGGTGTTTCTGACAATGCGGTAAGAAAATGGTGTAAACGATATGGACTTCCTTATAAATCAAGAACAATAAGATTATTGTCTGATGATGAATGGGAAGATATATAATTTGATTGTATGGTTCAATTCGGAGGAAACATGGAATGACTAAAAATGAATGGTATACGATAGCCAAACACATGAAACTGTATTACAAGAGATCAAAAGAGTTTCTTGCAACCGAGGAAGATGTGATCGCTTGGTATGGATTCTTTATGGATATGGATTTTGACCTGACAAAGAAAGCTATCGGAAAGATTATAGGAATAAGCCCTTATCCTCCGAGTATAGCTGATATAAAACTACAATATGAAGAATTAGCACATAAGAACCAGATGAATGTGCGAGAGATCAAAGAGATATACAAGGAAATGGTAAATTATTATCCTGTATGTTTAAGGGATAAAGATAGTGCAAAAGCGTTTCAAACGGCTTTTAATTCGCTTGATGATAAAAACCCTATCGACAGAGCAAGGAAGATAAAGAAAGCTATTATACAAGCCGTAAAGGACGTAGAAAGAGGGAATACAGATAACCTACCGATATTAAGTGAGTGCATAAGGAAGTGTATAGATGAATACAGAAAAAATGAACAATGATTCTATCAGAGCTGAATCGCAAGTTATAGGATCGTTGCTGATGGACGCAAGCGTTATAGACGAGGTACGAAGTAGTTTGATGCCGGATATGTTCTATAACAAGATTCTCGGAACGGCATACGAAATCTGTTTGAATTGTGTTGACAACGATATGCCTTTTGACTTGGTTTCACTCTGTACGGATACCGAAAACAAAATAGGCAACACGGAGATGCCTGTGCAAGATACCTTGATGGAATGTGCTAAATCCGTTATAGGTGCATCGGCTATCAAAAAACACGCTGATACAGTTAAGAGGTGTTATGCTAACCGTAAAATATCAATGGCTTTACAGGAGATAGAGAAAAACCCTGATAAGGCTATTGAGGAATTGCATAGCTTACATGAGGATATATCAGGCATTGTTGATCCTCCGAAGCCGTATGATAGTCTGGCGGCTATTGCAGAGAGGAATGAAAACAAATACTTTTGCGATAAACCTACAAAAGACTTGAAATCGGGAATTGATGATTTTGACGAGGTTATCGGAGAGTTTGAGGGTGGAGATATGATTGTCATAGGTGCAAGACCAGCGGTAGGAAAATCTGCTCTGGCTGCACAGATTGTTAATAATCTATCACATAAAGGGGCAAAGATCGGATATTTTAACCTTGAAATGACAGAAAAGCAAGTATTTGAGCGATTTATAGCAACCGAAAGCGGTATAGGGCTGACAAGAATACGTAGAGCCTTGCGATTTATGAATGATGAGGAAGAAAAGTATAAACAAGCCTGTGAACGGCTAAAGGATAAAGATAAGATCATTATACCGACAGGATCAAAGACAGTTAGCGAGATCAGGGCTATCACACAGAAAGAGGATTTTGACATAATCGTTGTTGATTATTTGCAATTAGTCAAAGCAGATGGACGATACCGAGGGAATAGATTTGCTGAAGTCGGAGAGATAAGTCACGGATTGAAAGCAATAGCTGTAGATTTTCAAATCCCGGTTATAGTGCTAACACAGATGAACAGATTATCCGAGGGCAAAGCTGACAGAGAACCGACAATGGCAGAGATAAGGGAGTCAGGAGATATAGAGCAGGACGCAAGCATAGTTTTGTTGTTATGGAATACTGACGAAGAAGATAGATCAAAGAAAGGTTTCAAGTTTGACAAAAACCGACAAGGTACGCTGAAAAAGGGCAAACTAAAGTTTGACGGTGATAGGATGAAGTTTGTCGGTGAAGATGATGAGGACTTTGTAGACGCAACAGATGATTTCAAAATACCATTCGTAGTATAAGGAGGAAAAGAAAAATGAATATGGCGATTATCAATGGACTTGTAGCTTTTGGATTGTTGATTTTAGGGTATTATGTAGGGAAGTACAGAGGTTTCAATGAAAGTTGTGAAGCCATCACAAAGATTATTTCTGAAATGCTTGAAAACGCAAACGAGATAAAGGAGGCTATGAAGAATGGACTTAATGACAATACAGAAAACTGAATATCAGATAACGCTTGATATATGGGCGTTTTACCAAAAATGGCTAAAGAAGATGCCTTTAGCGGTTGAAGCATGGCGAGGAGTTCTTGATGATGCTAACCAGATGGCTATGAAGTACGAAAGATACGGATCAACCACAATAAATAAACAGATCAACGCAACGATAGACCGATTGGAGTTTATAAGCAAAAACCTGAACTTTGGTAAGGAGGCATACGAAGAATGATAGCAGATTTGATAGAGAATGATAATAAGGCTGTAAAAGGACGGATAAGACCGAACAAGCCGAGAACGATACATACCCTGATGGGTGACTTGCGGAGGTTTGGTGCAAGTTTTGAATATGGTCATTACCCATTGACGAAAGAGGATTATCTCATTCTGGAAGCATATTATAAGGAAAGGGAGGGATTGAATGATGATGGAAAATGATTGGTTGACACCGAAAGATGTATGTGATATATTGCCTTTTGGTATTCAGACGGTCAGGAAAATGTTCAAAATGGATGGATTTCCGGCTGTCAGGATCGGTAGAAAGTTTGCTGTTAAGAGAAAAGACCTTGAAGAATGGTTAGAGATAAACAAAGGAAAAGAATTATCGTTGCCCTAACTATTGACCTAACCGAGATATGCAACCTTGAAAAATTGCGTAAAATCGGTACTTGCGAGGTTCGTGACACAATTTCTTTTAATCAAGTTGTCCGGGGTTCGAGTCCCCGATACCTCACTTAATTTAAGACCTACGGAAAATCGCTACAAACAGCGTAAAACCGTAGGTTTTTTATTGTTTTCGGGTGCTTTTCCATACTCCATTTAGAGTGATTAAGGGTTGACAAAATGTATCAAAAATGATATAAATTGACCTAACAGTTGACCTAACCGTTGACCTAACTTTTTGAAATGGGGGTAGACTATGGCAAAAAGACTAAACGGAGAGGGTAGTTGGGGTACTACCATGATAAAAGGGCATGAATACGTGGTTTTTCAGGTTATGATCGGTAATGACCGAAAAAAGTTTTATGGCAAAACCCAGACGGAAGCCCACAAAAAGTATAAAGCATATCTGAAAGATCGAGATAACTCCCCTGTCAAAAATGCCCTAACTTTGCGTCAGATAGCCGAAATGATGCTTGAAAACCGCAAGGCACAGATAAAGCCTACCACCTATGATGGCTATATGTTCGAGATTAAGCGTATTCAGGAAAGCAAGATGGGGAAAATGCAGATAGCCACGATAAAGGCTACGGACATTCAAAGGCATATTGACGATATGGCACTTGATCGGTCGTATTCAGCCATCAAAAGTCACAGAGTTGTCTTGAAGATGAGTTTTGACTATGCCGTGTCTGCCGGATACATCAAGGATAACCCTATGCGTGATGTTCATTTACCGAACAAGGCTAATGTCGTTAAGGAAACGAGAGAGCCTGTATTTCTGACAACGGATGAACGGCATCTGATAGAGGAAGAAGCTGAAAATCCGATATATACAGGCAATTCAGCTAAAGCGATAGTCTTTATCTTGCATACAGGTTTGAGAATAAGCGAATTGACAGCTTTAACGTGGGATGATATAGATTTCACGAAAGAGCGTATGTATATACGTAAAAACGCTCCTGTATCGAAGAATTACGGAGAAAAGTATTCAGCAAAGGTCACGACACCAAAACGAGAATCATCACGAAGAACAGTTCCGCTTGATAAAACGGCTATCGGCATAGTGAAAGGCTTGCATGATACATTAAAGTCTGATTTTGTGTTCTCGAATACGAACGGAGGAATGTTAGCACGAAGAAACGTGTATAGAACACTTGAAAACATCGTAAAACGGTCTGGGATAGAGAAAACGCCGTCTTTACATGATTTACGACATACATTTGCGTCAGAATTGATCCGTAATGGTTTGGATATGAAAAAGGTATCACAAATACTCGGACATTCAAGCGTGACAACTACCATGAATATTTATGTGCATAACTCGGATGATGATTTAGATGTTTTGAAAGATGTTCTGAAATGATACCGATATGCTACAGAATTTTGATACCCCCTACCCCTGATGATTTTGGGGCAAGGGGTACACTTTTTCGGTACAGATTTTTATACCAGAAAAATTATAGGGGTATAGGAAAAAAGGTGTAATTTACTCTTTCTCGGCAAGTCGTTTTTGATATTCAGCACGGATCATATCACGGATCATTTCTGTAGTGATCCCGGCTTCTCTCATTAAGTCTACCTCGCCACGATCAAATGTGATATTCCAATAGCTATGCTTATCACGGTATGATTTAGATGCTCTCCGTGTGTATTCAGGTGTTTTGTGTTGTGGCATAATGTATATCCTCCCATATAATGTAATGATATATAACTATATCATATAACTACACATTTTGTCAATAATCATCATCGTCAGGCTCTTCGATGTCAACATCTGGCAGATGGTCAATTTCTATATCGGTATACGATGCTTTACCGGGTATATCAAATCTAACCTTGTTGTCATTCCACTCGGCAGCGGTTATGCTCTCCGCTACGGATAAAGCCTGATCGTATGAGTCAGCTTCGATCTCGCCTGTTACCGAAATATTGAATGTTGTTGTAAATCTGTATATCATATCTCTACCTCCTTAATTGCCTTGTACTTGTCAATTATCTGCAATACTTCCAATCTTGTTACTCGGTTAAATTCTTCAATAACATCATCTGCGCTTATCTTTCCATTCTTAAAATCAATCAGTTCTCCAAATATTTGTGAATCAACATATAACGTATCTTCTACCTCGGCTCTTATCTTGTCAAGCAAAGGCTGTTGTTTCAGGGCTTTGATTGCCATATCAAGAACTTCATCAATCATGGTACTCTCAACCATTTCCGTAAAATATCTCTCGCCTTTAGCTTTTCCTCCGCTTGTGGCTATCAGTTTTTTAACCTTGCTATCCTCATGGTATATATATGCCTTGTATTCCTCTGGAAACTCCTGAATGTCAAGGAATATGCCGTTTTCAAGGTTATATGTCGTTGTCTTGATGATCGTTTTTGTCATAATGTCCTCTCTTTCATCGCATTTCAAAATATGGTGTTATGTTCTCTTTTTTGCATACTTCTTTAATCTTGCTCATTTTTTCATACAATGTATCGGGTGCAAAATCATCATAATTCATATCATCCCGAAACGTATAATGCATATGTTTTGTTTTAATTTCAAGGTTTCCATCAACATACTCGGATATAAAAAATCGAAGTTTCATAGTCAACACCTCCCATGCTACAGATTTTTGATACCCCCGGGGTACACATTCATACCCCGGTATACGTCATTTTTCTGTATCAGATTTTCGGTGCAGATTTTCATTATAGCACCTGATTCATTTACCGTCAATGAAAGATTTTCTAAATCTATAGCTTTACACCTCCTTAATACTGATTATCTTGTATTCGCAATCTATACCGAGTCCATACAGCTTTTTACATTCTGCTATACTCTCAACAACACATTCTTGCGTTCTCCATTCTCCTTTTGACATTTCATCCCTGTACTTGAAAATTATATGCAACATGATTTTACACCTCCTTATAACAATACATTTCACGTATCTTTTTACAACCTGTTATCAGCTCTCGGCATTGTGCTTTTGTCAGATTGTGTACTATCTGCCACAGCGGATCATCTGAACGATCATATACATAATTGTATTTTGACGTGCCGTATATACGTTCTAAAAGGTTATTCCCTCTTATATCCGTTTGTGTGTTTGCACCTACTCCAGCTATTGTATCATTCAGCGTATGAAATGCCTTATCTTGCAATTCGATATGTTTCATTTGTCTACCTCCTATATAATCTCAAAGTGTTCATTCTCAATAATCAATTTAGTTCCGTTTTTACCTCCGATAATTGTGGCGTTTTTGCCATTTATTTTATCTTTATATGGATTGCTATCCCATTCCTGACGTGTGAATGAATAAAACTCTCTAACGCCTGTATAAAGGATTTTAGGATAACCCTTTGTGTATTTACCGAGAAAATCGTTTGCTATATGTTCTGCGTCAGCTTGTGACTCGTGCCTACTTATATTCATAAACCATTCCGATTTACCGTCTGTCATTTTTGCAAATGCCATCATGTATTTTTTCATGTGATACCTCCTATATGCTATAGATTTTTCTATCCCCCTCCCCCTCGAAAATGAGGGGTATATAGGGGTGTTTTCGGGTGCTGATTTTTGATACAGATTTTAATAATAGTTACTGTCATAAACGGTCGTTGTTGCTTCACTCTCCAGATAAGCATCTGCATAGCTTGTCATGTAAATTGTCAGCTTGCCATTATATCCCGGCTTCACTCTTTTAAGATCGCCTTTTTTCTGATCCTTTATGAAGCATGATGTATCACGTACTACACACTCTTTCAGATTATAGGTTATATCCTCTGCAAGATCGTTTATAGCATCCCTGTTGATGATCCCCGGAAGCACTTCTACAATTCTTACCGATGTTTCCCCGGCAAGTGCTATAACCTGAAAGAAATTGTTGTTTGTCTGCTCATATCCCCATGACATAGAGAATACATCACCGACTTTCACTCCGTACTTGTTCTTTTTAACGCTCTTATTTGCTGTTTTTTGCCCTTTTCTATGCTCTACCTTATCAGATATAGCCCTGACTTCTTCCCCTGTCTTTTTGGCTATATTTTCGTACTCTGTCAAGGTTGTATCGGCTACAATATCGGCTATGCTTTCCGTAGTCATAGACTTGATCGCATACCAACAACCTTTTTTTCTGTTCCATCTGAAGCCGTTCTTTTTCATTGTTTCTTTTGTGCCTGTGAGCGGATATACTTTGAAATAAATTTCAATTCCATTCTGGCTCTCATTGTTCTTGATCTCTGCTATTGTTGACATAATTCATACCTCCTTTACAAGTCGATAGTTATAGTTTGGATTCCCTGAACATTCCCATTTTAGCCATGAGAACGTCTTTTCTATCTCCGTGCTATCCTGTGTTCTATAATCTCCGATAGGTTTTCCGT
>Ga0326514_10001849_pt1 | contig 13586 bp, 13 predicted proteins | sample 3_2548_0518_D_FD_203653 | JGI IMG/M metagenome (GOLD analysis project Ga0326514, IMG submission 203653) | Bovine rumen microbial communities from UC Davis, California, United States - 3_2548_0518 | ecosystem: Host-associated > Mammals > Digestive system > Stomach > Rumen | place: USA...
TCCGGTCTTCATGGGATTGGATTTTGCAATAGCACTTCCTGCATAGGCCGCAAGGGCCACCGGCGGGGTAATATCCGCAACGATACCGAAATAAAACACGAAGAAATGAGCAGCTATTTTCGGGATGCCCAGTGTGATCAGGATCGGTGCCGTGGTGGATGCCATGATGCAGTAATTGGCGGTAGTAGGAACACCCATGCCAAGGACGATACAGCAAAGCATCGTCAGGAACAACGCGATGAAAAGACCAAGTCCGGGATACGGAATGGATTTGCTGACGGCTACGATAGAGGTGATCAGCTTGGATGCAAGTCCGGTAACGGTGATACAGCCGGCAATGACACCAGCCATGGAGCAGGCAACGGCAACGGTGATGCAGCCGCGTCCGCCGGCTTCCAGTGAATTCAGGATCATGGAGCCGGTTTCCTTTAATGTCAGACCGACAACGGACGGTTTTTTACCCGTAGCTGCTGCCGCAGCTTCTTTGCTGCGTTTGATCTCTCCGGGAAAGCTTACCAGGATCGCCAGCAGAATGGCAATGGAAGCAGAGTACTGAAGAGAACGAGTGTTGGTAGCAACAAGATAAATTAAAACAATCAGAGGAAGAAGCAGATACACATATCTCTGCAGTTTTAAGAAGCTGGGAAGTTCCGTACGGGGAATGCCCTTCAGACCGAGCTTCTTTGCCTCCAGATGGACGGCGATGAAGATGCCGAAGAAATATAGCACAGCGGGAAGAATCGCCCAGACGACGATCTGCCCGTATGGAGCACCGATGTATTCTGCCATCAGGAATGCGGCAGCACCCATGATTGGCGGCATGATCTGACCACCGGTGGAGGACGCAGCCTCAACAGCTCCTGCAAATTCCGGCTTGTAACCGGTCCGCTTCATCATGGGGATCGTTACCGATCCGGTGGTGACGGTATTTCCCACGGAAGAGCCGGATACCATTCCGCAAAGAGCGGAAGAGATTACGGCTACCTTTGCGGGACCGCCGCTGGCAGAACCTGCAACGGAGTTTGCAAGATCAATGAAGAAACTGGAGATTCCGGTACGCTCCAGAAAAGCGCCGAAGATGATGAATACGGCGATGAATTTCAGGCAGACCTGGATCGGTGTTGCCATCAGTCCGGAGGTTCCATAAAACAGCGTATATATTACCCGTCCGAAAACCTGCAGGAAGGTCTGGTTGTTGCCCGACATGCTGACGAAGGTGTAAACGAGAAGCGCACCGACAACGCAGAGGATCGGGATGCCGACACAGCGGCGGCATAGCTCCGCCAGGGAAATGACAGCTGCAATTCCCAGGGCATAGTAGAACCAGGGGTTGGGCTGGTTCAGGATCGCAGAGGCGCTGGTGATGGTCTTGACGATCGTCATGTAATTGAAGCAGTAATAGAAGAACGCTCCGGCGCCCAGGATCATTAACAGAAAATCATACCAGGGTATGTAGTTTTCTTTTACAATCTTCTTGGAGGACGGATAGGTCAGATAACCCATTATGATGATGAGTCCCAGAAATGCCGACAGACGAATGGGCATGTCTGCTGTGCTGTATAAAGTGGAATAGATACAGTACAGAGAAAAAGCGGCAAGGACGATCTTTACGATTACGCCCCAGGCGCCGGTCCAGATTCGGGTGGCGGATTCCCGGTCATATTTTCGCATGATCTCCTCTGTGGAAGCTGCGGAATTCTCAATATCAACGGGCGGGACCTTTTTTTCTTTTTTTGCCATAGAAAAAAACCCTTCTTTCCGATGAGGTTTTACCTTGAATGAATTGCGGCGCCCTCCCTTCGAGGACGCCGCAGAAAAATACCGTTAGGATCAGTAGGTTCCTGCCACGATGGTGCTGGCGGAATAGAACGGAGAGCTGTCGAGAAGGGTTGCAATGTGTTCTTCGTCCATGCTGATCAGATAGACATCGCCGGAAGTGGCGAGATCGGTGATCGCGGTCGTCGGTGCACCGGCAACGATAAATGCGGCATCGATCTTTCCGTCTTTCAAGCTGTCTGCGCTGTCGCCGAAGGACTGATACTTGGCATCGATGTCATCTTCGGTCAGGCCGTATGCGCCAAGGATATCCATGGCATTGAAGTAGGTGCCGGAACCAGATGCGCCGATGGAGACTTTTTTGCCTTCCAGATCAGCAACGGTTGCCAGCTCCGGATTGGTGGTAACGATCTGGACCTGTTCCGGGTACAGAGCTGCTACAACAGAGAAACTGTCGACGGCAGAAGAGAAATCACGATCCTTGTTGCCTTCGTAAGCATAGGTCATAACGTCGCTCTGGCAGAATGCGATCTGATCATTGCCGGCGTCGATTTCCTGAACGTTGGTCTTGGAAGCGTCAGAAGTGATAGCCGTGATGGCAAGATCGGTGTTGGCGGAAACATACTGTGCAAGAACTCCGCCGTATGCATAATAGGTGCCGGATTCGCCGCCGGTACCGAAGGTCAGAGGAACATTATCTCCGGCCTTGCCGGCGCCCTCTTTTACGGAAGCGACTTCAATGCCCTTCTCTTTAAAGTATTTTGCAGCACCGGGATGATAAGGAACCGAAGTGATGGACGATGCAACATCGATATCCAGTTCTTCGCCTTTTGCGTGCATCTGGGAGATTTCGTCTTTGTTTTCAAAGATGGTTTTAACCAGAGTGTAAATCTCGTCTTCGGGGACATCGTCACGAGCGATGATTACTGCACCAACGGCAACGGTTTCCGTATCGACAGTCTTGGAATTGCTTGCAGCTGTGCCGCTGTCGGAAGTTACTTCCGGAGTGGCGCCCGTTCCGCATGCGCAGAGAACGAAGACCAGGCAAAGTGCAAGTGTCAGAGCCAGAATTTTTTTCATGTTCTTCCTCCTTTTACATAAAAATGATTATTCTGAATTTTTTATGTTTAAAAATTTCATTATACAAGTATTATATCGTGATTATTCAGTGCGTTCAAGAATAAAAGTGCAAAGACCAAGGCGATAACATGCATTTTCGCTTTGGTAACGACCCGCCTCGCGGGAAAGAAAAAGCAAAAATTACGAAAAAATAGGAAGGTATAGAGATTATTAACAGTTTTCCTTATAAATAATTGTGTTAATTGGAGGGATTTTCTCTTGAATTTACTCAGTGATTATGCTATATTGTGCCTACTGTAAAAACAAATGTACTCTAGGGAGAGACAAAAAGATGAAAAAACAAATGAAAATCGGATTGCTTGGATATGGTGTTGTCGGGAAAGGCGTTGTGGATATTGTAGACGCACACTGCCCGGATCTGGAAGTGAAATACGTGCTGGTCCGCAGACCCCGTGAAGAGCTGGGCGATAAGGCGGTCACAGACTTTAATGTAATGTTGAATGATCCCGAGGTGGATATCATCGTTGAAGCCATGGGCGGCCTCTCCCCTGCCTACGAATATGTGCATGCTGCACTGGAAGCCGGAAAAAATGTGGTTTCCTCCAACAAGCAGCTGATCTCCTACTATTATGATGAGCTGGCAAATCTCGCCATGGAGAAGAAAGTGGCACTTCGCTGCACGGCAGCCGTCGGCGGCGGAATCCCATGGCTTACAGCTATTGAGCGCGGTCGCCGGGGAAACCGGATCATCGGCATTTCCGGTATCATGAACGGCACGACCAACTACATTCTGGATGCCATGTATACCAACGGCTCCGATTTTGACGCAGTTTTGAAAAAAGCGCAGGAGTTGGGCTATGCGGAAGCGGATCCCTCTTCGGATATCGACGGACTGGATATTCAGAGAAAGTGCGTAATCAGCTCCAACGTTGCATTTGGAGTCAGCATTCCGGAAGAGCAGGTTCCGGTATTCGGAATCCGCAATATCAAAGCCTGCGACATTGATGCAGCCAAACGTCTCGGAAAAATCTGCAAGATGATGGCTATCGCCCGCCAGACAAAAGACAACAAGATTACCGCATATGTGGAGCCCGTGTTCCTTCCGGGAGAAAGCCTGGAAGCTTCTGTCCATGATGCCTTCAATCTGATCACTCTGGAAGGTGAGTATTCCGGTGTTCAGAGTTTCTTCGGTCAGGGTGCCGGACGGTATCCCACCGCGTACAATGTCGTGGAAGACTGCGCAGATCTGCTGCATGGTATCGATGATTTCTATACCGATGTTATTGAGCCTAAGAGCGTGGACAACGCAGAAGAGCTCCATCCGTACTACATCCGCGGACTTCGGTCTCCGGAAACGGTCAAGGCTTTAAAGGTCATCAACTGCGGTGAAGGATTCATTTCCAAGCCCATTTCTGTTGTGGAAGCACATACCATCGCAGAATCTCAGGCGGGCGAAGAACTGTTTATGGCAGGAATCCTGGAGGACTGACGAACGATGCGCAAAGTAGTAAAGTTCGGTGGTTCGTCCATGGCGAACGCCAAACAGTATGAAAAGGTAAAACGGATCGTTCAGGCGGATCCGGAACGGGATGTCGTCGTTGTTTCCGCCGCCGGAAAACGGTTTAAGGAAGATCATAAGATAACAGACCTTCTGTATCTGTGCTATGCACATCTTCAGTATGGTGTGGAATGCCAGAGCATCTTTGAGATGATCGAAAGCCGGTATCGCGGGATCTGCAATGAGCTGGAGCTTAAAGTGGACATTGAAAGCGAGCTTGCGGAGATTCGCAGCCATCTGAAGAAAGATGTCCGTCAGGACTGGCTGGTCTCCCGGGGAGAATATCTGTCCGCGATGCTGATGGCAGATTATCTGGGATTCCATTTCGTTGACAGTGCAGAATGGCTGAAGTTCAAGTTTGACGGAAGTGTCGACACGGCGGAATCCTATGCGACATTAAAGGAAATCGCAGAGGACCGCGCTGTGGTGATTCCCGGTTTTTACGGGGTCCTTCCCGACGGAAACGTCAAGGTCCTCACCCGCGGTGGCAGCGATGTTACCGGCGCACTGGCAGCAGCAGCTCTGGATGCGGAGATTTATGAAAACTGGACGGATGTATCCGGAATCCTGATGGCGGATCCCCGGATCGTGGAGAATCCCGATACCATCAGCTATATCACCTACTCTGAGTTGAGAGAGCTGTCCTATATGGGCGCCGATGTCCTGCATGAGGCATCCATCTTCCCCGTGAGGGAGAAAGACATTCCGCTGAACATACGAAACACCAATGATCCGGATCATCCGGGAACCATTATCAAAGAATCCTTCCCGGAATCCTACAGTGACAAAGACAAGCTCCTTACCGGCATTACCGGAAAGCGGAACTATAGTATCGTGACTATATCGAAAAACGGTATGTCTTCTTCGCTTGGTTATCTGCGCCGGATTCTGGAGATCTTTGAGCGGTATGGAATCTGTGTGGAATTCACACCCTGCGGGATCGATTCGTTCTCACTGGTTGTTTCCACCGTGGCATCCTCTAAATTCATTTATACGATCCTGGGAGAGATCCAGGAAGAGATCGAGCCGGACAGCATCGATCTGATCGAAGGGGTCTCGGTCGTTGCGGCGGTCGGCCGTAATATGGCGCATCAGCCAGGTTCCTCCGGGGCACTGTTTGACGCGCTGGGACAGAACGGAATCAACGTTCGGATGATCTCTCAGGGACCGGAAGAACTGAACATTATTTTAGGAGTAAATAACAACGATTTTGAGAAAACGATTCGCGTGATCTATGATAGCTTTGTCAAATAAGTTGTGAGTAATATTGGAGGTATATATAATGAAAAGCTTTAAAGTTGGTATTCTGGGCGCAACGGGCGCTGTCGGACAGGAAATGCAGAAGATTCTGGTTGAGCGTGATTTTCCGGTATCGGAACTTCATCTTCTCGCCAGCAAGCACTCCGCCGGCAAGGTAGTAAAATTCAAGGATCAGGATATCGTTGTTGAAGAGGCGTGTGCCGAAGCATTCAAAGGGCTGGATATCGTGCTTGGCGCTGCAGAAAATGATATTGCAGAGCGCTTCGTCGAGGATATCAAGGCTGCAGGATGCGTCTTTATCGACAACTCCAGCGCTTTCCGTCTGGATCCGGACGTTCCTCTGGTCGTTCCCGAAGTAAACCCGGAAGATGTAAAGCTTCACAAGGGCGTTATTGCAAACCCCAACTGCACCACCACGATCTCCTGCACCGCAGTGAATGCACTCAACAGCATCAGCCCCATTGAGTCCATGATCGTCTCCACCTATCAGGCAGTTTCCGGCGCAGGTGCCGGCGGCCCGAAAGAGCTGATGGCGGAAGTGGAAGCGGAGCTCAACGGCGGAACCTATGAGCCGAAAGTGTTCCAGCACCAGATCGCATTCAACGTGATTCCCCAGATCGGCGGAGAGCAGTATATGGGATATACCTCCGAAGAGATGAAACTTCAGAACGAAGGCAGAAAGATCATGCATCTGCCGGATCTGAAAGTAAGCTGCACCTGCGTTCGCGCTCCGGTCGTTCGCAGCCACAGTGTCTCCATCCTGCTGAAGACCAAAGAAAAGATCACTCCGGAACAGGCAAGAGAAGTGATCGCAGCAGCTCCCGGCACCAAGCTGGTAGACGATCTGGATAACCAGCAGTATCCGATGCCGCTGGATACCGCCAACCAGAACCTGGTATTTGTCGGACGTATCCGTGAGGATCTTACCGATGATCGCGGCCTGAATGTATGGTGCTGCGGCGACCAGGTCCGCAAGGGCGCAGCAACCAACGCAGTACAGATTGCAGAACTGGTAATCAAAGATATGTAAGACCGAAAGGCAAAACAAAAAGGAAGCGTTCCCGGCAGATTTTCGGGAATGCTTCCTTTTTGTTATATTGTTATTTGGTATAATCCCCCAGACGATCCAGATTGCCCGAGACAGGAACATATCGGTCAATATAATCGAGGAGCTGCTTCGGATCATCGTGAATGAAGAACAGATCCATACAGTTGGAAGACATGAATTTCTGGTCGACCGTGTTCTGAAGAAAGGCCAGCATGGGATCGTAGTAATGATTGGTATTCAAAATCGCAATGGCCCGGGAAGTCTGTCCCAGCTGTTTTAACGTCAGGATCTCAAAAAACTCTTCGTAGGTCCCGATGCCGCCCGGCAGGACAATGACCGCATCCGAACGATCCTCCATCAGCTGTTTCCTTTCCCGCATGGTCGTTGTATAGATGAAATCGGTGCAGTGTTCAAAGAGAACGTCCGGTTCATCGAAGAACTTCGGCGCGATACCGAGGATCTCTCCCCTCTCCTGCCACACGCCCTGTGCAACGGATCCCATGAGGCCGTGTTTCCCGCCCCCGAAAACCAACCGGTGTCCCCGTTGGGCGAGCAGGCGGCCAAGCAACTCTGCTTCATTATAATAAATATCTGCCAGTGAGGCGCTGGATGCGCCGTAGACACATACATTCATCACAAACTCCTCGGTTTCTTTCTATTTGAATGAATTTTAGAGCAGGGAGAAAAACTTGTCAATCCAGCTTGCTTTTGAGGCATTGTGATTTATAATGTTTTCTATAAAAAACGAAGGGTGAGATTAGTTGAAAGCAATTGTTTCTGTATTTGCAAAAGATCAAAAAGGCATTATTGCGTATGTGACCCAGATCCTGGCGGATAATGGCATCAACATTCTGGACATCAGCCAGACGCTGATGCAGGAGTACTTTGCCATGATCATGCTGGTGGACACCTCCGACTGTGAGCTGACCTTTGACGCTCTTTCCGCACTTCTGAAGGAAAAGGGCAAAGAAAAGAATCTCTCGGTTCAGATTCAGAGAGAAGATATCTTCAATTCGATGCATAAGATCTGAGGTCGGACTATGAGCTATTTATTAAACAGAGAAGAGATCGTTCAGACCAACCACATGATCGACCAGCAGCATCTTGATGTTCGAACGATCACTATGGGTATCAATCTTCAGGACTGCGCCAGCGAAGAGATAACGGTTTGCGGAAACAAGATCTATGATAAGATCTGCAGCAAAGCGGAAAATCTGGTGAAGACCGGAGAAGAGATCGAACGGGAATTTGGAATACCTATTGTAAACAAACGCATCTCCGTGACCCCGATCTCCATCGTAGCAGCAAGCTGCAAGAGCGAAGAGTATGAAGTCCTTGCGAAGAGCATGGACCGTGCGGCAAAGGAGATCGGCGTAAACTATATCGGTGGATACTCTGCTTTGGTGCAGAAGGGATTTACCGAAAGCGACCGGCGACTGATCCGATCGATCCCGACTGCGCTGGCAGAAACGGAACGGGTCTGTTCCAGTGTCAATGTCGGTTCTACCCGTGCCGGGATCAATATGGATGCAGTTCGCCAGATGGGACTGTGTATTAAGGAACTTGCACTCCGGACCGAAAAGGAAGACGCCATAGGATGCTCCAAGCTGGTTGTTTTCTGCAACGCGGTAGAAGACAATCCCTTCATGGCAGGGGCCTTCCACGGTGTTGGGGAACCGGAAACGGTGATCAATGTCGGGGTCTCCGGTCCAGGCGTCGTATATCATGCTCTGCAGGAATGCAAGGGAAAGCCGTTTGATGAGGTTGCGGAAACCATTAAGAAAACAGCATTCAAAGTAACCAGGATGGGCCAGCTTGTTGCCAGAGAAGCATCCAGCAGACTTAACACAACCTTCGGTATCGTTGACCTTTCGCTGGCTCCAACACCGGCCAAAGGTGACTCGGTTGCCCGGATCCTGGAGGAAATGGGTATCGAGACCTGCGGCGGTCCGGGAACCACTGCGGCACTGGCCTTGCTGAATGATGCAGTAAAAAAAGGCGGCGTCATGGCATCCAGCCAGGTGGGCGGACTGTCCGGTGCGTTCATCCCGGTTTCAGAGGATGAAGGCATGATCGCGGCAGCCAGATCAGGAGTACTCAGTCTGGAAAAACTGGAGGCGATGACCTGCGTGTGTTCTGTTGGCCTTGATATGATCGCTGTACCGGGAAATACAACGGCGGAAACCATTTCTGCAATTATTGCGGATGAAGCGGCCATCGGAATGATCAACAATAAAACAACCGCGGTTCGGGTGATCCCCGCCCCGGGAAAGGGCATTGGAGATACGGTTACGATAGGCGGCTTGTTCGGAGAAGCGCCGGTCATGCCGGTGAAGGAATCCAGTGCAGAAAAGTTTGTTCACCGCGGAGGCCGTATCCCGGCACCAATGAACAGTCTTAAAAACTAAAAAAATCAGGATCAAGTGATCCTGATTTTTTGTTATATTAAACGGGATTATTTGGTCTTTTCCGGCTGCGGCATTCCCTTTTTGTAGAACGGCAGAGGAACGACTTCAGCTTCGACCATTCTGCCGCGAACATCAACACTGACAGAATCGCCGACTTCCACGACACCGGCCTGTACCAGAGCCATGGCAACAGGATAACCCATAAACGGGCAGTGTGTACCGGAAGTGGTGTTGCCGATCTGGTTGCCGTCTTTGTATACGGCCTGTGCTTCGCGGATAATTCCCCGGCCAGTCACTTTCAGACCGATACGTGTTCTCTGGGGCTCACCCATCATTCCCTCTTTGCCGATAAACTCTTCTTTGTCCAGTTTCACGGCAAAGCCGAGACCGGTCTCAAGCGGAGTGACGGTATCGTCCATCTCATGACCGTACAGCGGCATGGCAGCTTCCATACGGAGAGTGTCTCTGGCGCCCAGACCGCAGGGAATCAAACCCTCGTCTTTGCCGGTTGCCAGGAGAAGGTCCCAAATTGCAGCTGCATCGCCAGCGTCGCAGTAAAGCTCAAATCCGTCTTCTCCGGTATAACCGGTACGGGAAACGATGCATTTATAACCCTGCACATCAGCATCAAAAACGGCAGTATAGTTTTTCACCGGGATCTCTTCTTCTTTCACGATTTTGGAAAGGATCTCCTCGGCTTTCGGTCCCTGCAATGCGATCTGTCCGACGGAATCGGAGATATCTTCTACCACGCAGTCGCCGAAAACGTGATCTGCGATCCACGCGAAGTCCTTGCTGCGGTTGGAGGCATTCACAACGATCAGATAATCGTTATCCGCTTTTTTATAAACGATCAGATCATCGATCACGCCGCCCTTGTCATTGCACATTGGGCTGTAGCGGGCTCTGCCATCGCTCATGTTGTCAAACTTGTTGGTCAGCATGTGGTTCAGGTTCTTCAGAGCGTCTGTGCCCTTGCAGGTGATCTCACCCATGTGAGAAACATCAAACAGACCGCAGGCAGTACGGACGGCCATATGTTCCGCAATGACTCCAGTGGGATACTGAACCGGCATGGAGTATCCGGCAAAGGGGACCATTTTTGCGCCCAGCGCTACATGATTGTCATAAAGTGGTGTCTTTAATTCCATAATGATTCCTTTCTGAAGACTGCTTGTAACGTGAGAAGACAATTGCCCTCTCCTGCCCCGTTAAATGACTTGTCCAAGTCATAATAAAACTGCAGATCTCCGAACAAAAATTGGGGTATGTCTCATGAAGAAATTATATCAAATCCCATATAGAAAAACAACGAGAACAGAGGCAATTAAGGGTATGCTTAATATCAAGGAGAAGAAAAAAGCGAAAGAGAAAAACATGTCTATTTACAGCGCCTAAGGAATTCCTTTTTCCAAGAACGCTTCCGTTTTCATAGCGCAAAAGTGCTCCCAGAGAAAAACTGCTGCATCAGAAATTCTCTAATGCAGCAGTTTTTTATAATTATATGAAGAGCACTATTAGCCCTGAACGAGCTCGCCTTTGCCTTCCCAAGTAATCAGCTGTTTGCCCTTCTTGCCGATGGTAACGCCGCCAATCAGCTCTCCGCCCGGGTTTTCCCAGATGTCAGCATGAAGTGCGCCATTGCCCATCTGACCCTGCAGATCTGCATAAGCGTGTTTGGAACCTGCAACATAATTATACATTGCGTAGGAGCCGGCGGCTTCCTCGGTTACGACTGTTCCATTTACCAGCGGGTAGTGGAACCATTTCAGCATTTTGATGCTGCATTCTCCGGTGAGCTCACCGGTCTCAGTGTTGAATTCTGCGTCCAGCTTGCCGGGACGAGTACCCATAAATTTGCAGGTTACATCACAAGAAATCTTCTGAATTGCCATAATATACCTCCTCATCAAACTGTAAGGTTTCTTTGATTAGTAGAAGAATGATTGCCACAATCAGAATTAACCATTCTAGCATGGTTTATTTTGCCCGTCAAATTAGACGGGCAAGAATTGTGCTGTTCAAAGTGACAGAAAACGACGGTTAGATCCAGTTTTCAGCTTTGCCATCCCAGGTTAGGATGCCTTTTGCACCGCCGGAGATGTTGCCGTCCTTGTCGATATCGAAGTTGGCGTCCAGAGTGCCGTTGCCGAAAGCGCTCTTCAGTTTGGCGTTGTAGTGAACGCTGCCGTCCTCATGAGGCTCATAAAGACCGGTCTCAAACGGATAGTGGATGTTCTTGATGATCTTGACGATCGCTTCCCCTTTGATGGTCATGGCTTCGTCATCGCGGTCGATATTGAAGGTGCCGGGATGAGAGCCCATAAAATGTACAGTGCACGGAAATTCAAAATGTTTGATTGCCATGAAATGTCCCCCTTTCTCTACCCGCTACTATCTGCGAGTATAACCTTGCTTATATTTTAGCAATGGGGTACGTGACAGTCAATAATAATAAAACATTCTTTTTTAACTCATTATGGGAAACTCCTCGTCATAAGACATGGCCTCTTTGGACGTTATAGCAAGAAAGACAAATGGAAATTAATGGAACTCTAAAGCGGCAAGGCTGACAAAAAACCGCCTATTTCTTTCGAAATAGACGGTGAAGTGGTTGCGGGGACCGGATTTGAACCAGCGACCTCCGGGTTATGAGCCCGACGAGCTACCGAACTGCTCTACCCCGCGATATGATGCACTTTTTCAGCGCTTGAATACTATAACACTCTAAGATGCATTTGTCAACACACAAACAGAAGCTAAAAATAAAACCGGAACGAGATCAAAGCACGTTCCGGATTTGCACGATTAAGCCATTTCGTTCAGCTTTTTCGTTAAAGCAGACTTTTTATGAGCTGCGTTGTTTTTATGAATTAAACCCTTGCCAGAGGCCTTGTCAACAGATTTGACGGCACTCTTGTAGGACTCGACGGCAGCATCTTTATTGCCTTCAGCAACTGCTACATCAAACTTTTTAAGTGCGGTTCTCAGCTGAGTTCTCTCTGCGCGGTTTTTCAATCTCTGTGCTTTGGATTTTGCGTCTCTTTTTTTCGCTGATTTAATATTCGGCATGTGTCTTTGCCACCTCCTCCTATGGGTTTCTATTACTAGCGGATATAGATTTTAACATGTTGGTTACAAAAAAGCAAGCATTATTTCAATTAAAAAGTGGAGAATTGAAACAAATCAAACGACCCTGCAAATTTAAAAATCTTTAACTAAATTATTGACGTTGTTGTCATTCAGCATTATTATAAGATTATAAGATTGTTAAAATGAGTTGTATGAAAATACAACTACTGTAGTACAGTAAGGAGAATTAATTATGGCAGTAGAACACATTGAGTACAAAGTAAAGGCTCAATTCATGGGAACCCATGACGGCATGTTCGTAGCGGATTGTGACTGGGCTGAAGACGGCACCTGTACAATGGTCGGCGAAGCAAGACTAAAAATGCTGAAATGGCTTGTTTATCCCTTTGATCCCAAAGCACATGGTGTTAGAAATCCTGACGGTAGCGCACACTACAATGCATATCTGGAAGGTAAAATGGGAAATGGAACCCTTGACGCTGTCATGGATGTTGATGCCAACGGCAAGGTTACCGGCAAGATCCCTCTGCTTAAAGGTGTTGTACTTACATTCGAGGGACCGGTCAAATAAACTGAGATGAATGATAAAAGCTCCGAATCGAACAATTCGGAGCTTTTTCTTTTGGCTCTTTAGAGACAAAGTACCCCCGGCTCGGCCGGGGGGATAAAATGCTTCTAGCAGTAAAAAGCCTCCAATGGTAGCATAAACTTGGTCCGTCAACCAAAACTACCAAAGGAGGAAATGTTATCATGAATAATGACAACGTAAATAGTTTATCTCATACAAAGTGGAGGTGCAAGTACCATATCGTGTTTGCACCGAAGTATCGACGGCAAGCAATATATGGACAAATCAAAAGAGACATAGGAGTAATCCTGCGAAAGCTATGTGAGCAAAAGCACGTAGAAATAATAGAAGCAGAACTATGCCCAGATCATGTGCATATGCTGGTAAGCATACCGCCAAATCTGAGTGTGTCACAATTTGTAGGATATCTGAAAGGAAAGAGTAGTCTAATGATATTTGATCGTCATGCCAATCTGAAATATAAGTATGGGAATAGACATTTCTGGTGTCGAGGATACTACGTGGACACCGTAGGAAAGAACACAAAAATAATAGAAGAATATATACGCAACCAGCTGCAAAGCGATATCATGGAAGACCAAATAAGCATGAAGGAATACTTTGACCCGTTTACGGGTGAAAAGAATCCCAAGGCATAAAGAAAACAGGCCGCTTTAGCGGCGGCCTGTAAAAACAATTGCGGTTGACGGACTATTTCATGCATCTTGAGATGCCGCAAGTAAGAGGCCCTTCTAGGGCCTGTGCATGCCACCAGTTTTACTGGTGGTCATGACT
>Ga0326514_10001850_pt1 | contig 13582 bp, 15 predicted proteins | sample 3_2548_0518_D_FD_203653 | JGI IMG/M metagenome (GOLD analysis project Ga0326514, IMG submission 203653) | Bovine rumen microbial communities from UC Davis, California, United States - 3_2548_0518 | ecosystem: Host-associated > Mammals > Digestive system > Stomach > Rumen | place: USA...
TGATGCGGACAGTTCTGATTCGGATGTGAATGACGGTGAATATTGTACTGTTATGTTATCCGTTAATGGTGTTGAACAAGGTTCGTTTTTTGTGAATGGTATTGATGAGTTGAAAAGTTTCATTCTAATCTGAAACCAACACATAAATAAATAAAATGCGTAAAAAAATGAAAAAATTTTTGAATTTTTTAGATGAGTGGGGAGTTCTTATAATCGTTATTCTTTTTGTATTTTTGTTTTTCAAAACCTGCAGTGTTGGTAATTCCATTAACAGGAATGTAAAATACACAAAGCAAATTGTTAATGAACAACTTGTAAAAGACTCCCTGTTAAATGTGCGATTGAATTCTATTGAACACAAGCTTGACTCTACTTTGATTAGTAATGATGCAGTTGTAAGAACAAATAAATCAACGACAAGTGCCATCGCAAACAGAAAAGACCAAGTAGTAGTAAAGGTTGTTCCAGTAGAATCGAAGAATTGAAAGAGTGATTGAGTTCACTCTTTTTTTCATAAATAAAGATATATACGGAAAAAGAACATATCATGAGACATATCACTTTATTCGAAGATTTTGATGCGAAAGTAAAAAAGTTAAATGGCAAAGTTATAGATAAGGTTACAATAAAATCAGAAGATAACGAAGATGAAAAAACATTTACACGCAGAGAAGACAAAGAACCTGTTGCTGGCACTGGAAACGATGCGGATGAACTTCCTAAAAAAGAAAAGGAGGTAGTTGATGACATGTTTAAAGCAATAGAACGTGCTGATAATGTCGATAAGGCGATAAACATTAAACGTGTAACTGCTGGTCGTAAGGATATTGACGACGAAATACGTAAATTTTTTGATGACCCTGGATTTGGTCAAAATGATTTTGCAGAGGAGGTATATAATTTGGTACCAGAAAAAGGTGATTGCAGGTTTTTTGAATTGGATGATAAAAATAAAGAAACTTATAAAAAACTTTTTGATCTAGGTATAAGGATAGAGAACAAAGAAAGTTCTACAGAGTTAAATAAAGTAACGTCATCGTCAACGGTCGGTAAGGGTGAGTATATGTTACCAGTGATATATAAAGATGTCCGTAAAAACATAAGTAAAGGTGATGACACTATGGTCGTTGATCCAGAACCTTTTGCAAATCAAAACAACGTACAGATAGAAGTAAAAACTGCTGGTTCTCCATTTAAATTTCTAAATGATTGTGTTCCAGAAAAATACAGTTATAATAATGATAATAATGAAGTTAAAAATATATTCAAAAAATGTATTGCTCGTGCTTTAGTCGCATATATAAAAAGTCGTACATTTAATGCGGTTAAATATAAATCTATATTGCTTTTGATATTTGATAATAAGCAAGATAGTAATGATTATACTGGTTTTCTTTGCTTGAATTGTGGTCAAGTTATTAAGGGTAGCAATAGTATAGATGATGAACGACTTTTTACAAAGTTTATGGAACTTATAGAAATAGTTGATTTTGGTAAAGAAGAAAACCTAAAAAAATATGGTGGTAGTGGTTTCTGTATAGGCACAGATGGTGAGAAAATTTTAGTGAAATTATCAAATAAATTTTATAAACAGAACGAAAATAATTCTACAATATTAAACTTTGGAAATTTCGTAAAAAATGAGAACTTGTAAAGGTTCTCATTTTTTGTTATACTTATTTCAGTAGAAACATTGTAAATTACATAAAAGATGAGCAAGTACACAATTTATTTTGATTTGGAGACAACTGGAATTTCAAAAAAACTTTCAGATTTACGAATTATTGAAATTTGTGCAATCAAGGTCGATTCAGAAACACTGGAAGAGGTGGATAAACTTTACTACAAACTGAACAATGACGGTATTGCAATACAACCAGACGCATATGAACGGCACGGAATCAAGGAAGAAGATCTGATAGGTCTCCCGACATTCAACGATGTCGCAAAAGAAGTTTATGATTTCTTTGGCGATTGTGATTTGGGTGGGTATTACTGTTCTTTATTTGATATTCCTATTCTTTACGAAGGTTTTTTGCGTGCAGGTTTGTCTTGGAACTGGAGAGACAAGAAGATATATGATGTGTATGAGAATTACAAGAAGTATCATTCGACAAGACTGTGTGATGTTTACAAGGAATATACTGGAAAAGAATTGATTGATGCCCACGAAGCGGAAGCGGACATTCGTGCCACATTGGATGTTTATCGTGAGCAGAAACGACGCGGAGAAGAGTTCGGTGCAGATGATTTGACATTTTTCAAGAATAATGTGGACATAACTGGAAATTTCAAAGTCAGAGAGGATGAGACTGGTAAAAAAGAAATCTACATTGCTTTTGGAAAGTATAAAGACCAATCCATTGACAATGTAGACAGTTCATATCTTACTTGGCTTGCGAATGGTGATTTCCCGACAGATACCAGAGCGGTTGCACGAAAGATATTGAGAAGCAGAACGGAATCACTATAGTTTGTCTATTGCCTGTTCAAGCAGATTGATGACTGTGGATAAATCTTTCTCGTCTGTCACATTATCAATATCGTCTTCTGCACTTGTGTATGCTTCTTCATCTGGAAGCGGTGTATCAGCAGGAGTATATGTTGAAGTCTCATGAGGACGGTCGAAGTATTCATCCTTATCGAAAGGAATAGGTAATTCCTCGTTATATGGATTATATGCCGATGTCTCGTGTGGACGGTCGAAGTATTCTTCGTCGTGTTTGATTGGGAGTTCTACATCTTCTGGTAGATATGTTGAAGTGTCACTTGGCCTGTCAAAATAATCACTCATAAAAATTGAATTTATTTTTGTTATATTTATGTTGAAAGTAATTAAAATTGATATATATCATGGATGAAAAATTAAAAGAAGCGTTAAATGTCTTGGTTCAAGCGGTTAATATCGCACAACAAACTGGTGGTATTAAGAAATTGGAGACCGCAGTTGCTGTAAAACAGGTTCTTGATGACCTTTCAAAGAATGAGATTACTCAAGAACGATTCAATGAATGTTTGATTACATTGTCAAACACTGCTGCTGAAGCGTATAAAACAAACTGTTACTCACTTCGTGACGCACATTACATTTATGTTGCTACAGAATCTGTTGATGAGTATATTCGCGCACAACAGCAAGTTCAACTACAAGGTCAACAACCAGTTTCAGAGTCAATTCAGACTCAAGATGACTGTGAACGAGTTGAGGAGGATAAAACCGTTGAAGAAGAGAAGGTAAAAAAGAAAAATAAATAATTGTTTTTCATTGTTTGTTTTGGTTGGAAATCGTGATTCATCACGATTTCCATTTTTAGTTTTTCATAAATATGATGATAAACTAATTTAAACATGGCAGGATTTACAACAAACATTAATAACAGGAGTTTGAACCCTAATCCAGTTAGACGATTTTTGAAACAGTTGTCTAGTTTCGGAATGAACTACAAGGACGATGTTATCCGTAATGTCCGTTCTGTTGATATCGATCCGAAAAGGGACAAGTATAGCGCCGATCTGAATACTGGACAAATAATGTTCCAAGATGGTTCGTTGCAGTCTTTGTTTGCACAGATGGCGACAACTGATCCGTCTTTGTCAAAGGGTTATTTCAATTTGGATATGACGAATTATGCGCAAAAACGTGAAGTTTTGCGTAAGTTTGCCGTACAAGATGAAATAGAAGAAATCCTTGACATTATTTGTGATGAATCTATTGTATTTCAGAATGGTAATAAATTCGCAAATATAAAATTGAATTACAAGGTTGATGATAATATACAAGCCGAGTTGCAGGATGTGTATAACAACATGTACAACTGGTTTGGTTTTTATGATGCCGTTCAACCTTGGAATTATTTCAGAAGATGGTTGGTGGATGGATTCCTCGCTTTTGAGATAGTGTATAATGATGACCAGTCTGATATTATCGGTTTTGTTGAACTTGACCCGCTTTCGTTGACACCAGGTATCGACCCATCGACAAACGAAAAGATTTGGTATGTAGACACTTCTGCTGCACAAATCACAAATTACACCAGTCCAGCATTGGGATTAACTCCAGCATCGGCAATTCAGAATTCACAGATTCGTGTATTATATGACTCACAAATTATTTATTTGTCGTATGCTAAAGCGGATTCTATTTCCAGAATTTCATATGTGGAGAGATTGATTCGTTCATTCAACTTGCTGCGTATCATGGAATCAACCCGTATTATATGGGCGGTTACCAATGCGTCATACAAATTGCAGTTCACTATCCCTGTAGGTTCGTATAATACGAAAGGACAGCAGACATTGTCGCAGGCGATGAACAAATATCACGAACTTGTTGATTTTAACTGGGATTCTGGTGAAATAAGAACAAACGGTCGTCCGATGATGCAGTTCAACAAAGAATACTGGTTCCCGTCTATGAACGGTGAGTCACCTCAAGTCCAGTCAATCGGAAACGACGGACCAGAATTGTCTGACACAGAGACATTGAGATATTTCCGTGACAAACTCCGTCAGGCATCTAAAGTTCCTTATACACGATTTGAGAAAGAACAGGGTGAAGGTCAATACACAATGACTGCAGAAGGTATTGCACGAGAAGAGATAAAGTTCTCTAAATTCATCAGCAGACTTCGTTCCATGTTCCAAGAGATATTGGTTAAACCTGTTTATCTGCAGATGTGTCTGAAACATCATGAGTTGACAACAGACACCAATTTCAGAACCAATCTCGGACTTGATTTCTATAAAGATTCCGTATTTGAGGAAACAAAGGAGATGGAGATGTTACAGAAACGCGCAGAATTCATATCATCAATAACTCAATCACTTGTCAGCACAGACAAGGACGGAAACCAGATACCTTATCTCGATATGGACTTCGTAATTCGCAAGTGGAGTGGTTTGACGGAAGAAGATTTGAAGATGAACAGCAACTTTATAGAAGAAAAGAAGTTAAAGGATGAAGGGTATAAAGATGAAGATATCGCTAAGATAATTGCTGGTGCACCGAAAGACAACTTCAAACCAGTGAAGAAGAAAAAGAAAGAAGACGAAGAAGAAGGTGGTGAAGAAGGTGGTGGTGAAGAAGCAGGCAATCCATTAGCTGGACTTTAATAAAGCATAAAAGTTATGAATTTGAAAAACAATAAAATAGTTAAATACGGGTCGATACTATCATACTTGACATTATATGTTGTGGTGATGATAGTATCACTCATCTCATCAATAGACTTTTTCCAGATGGCGCATGGTGGATGGATGGCAGTTACACTGGCTGTAGGTTTCGAGATTGGACAAGCGGCATGTTTGTTCGGTGCGTTGACAAGGAAAAAAGAAGGTTTTGATTTTGTCTGGCTTGTGTTTATTTTGCTTACACTTTTTCAGGCGGGTGCAAATACGTATTCTGCATATATCCATTTACATGATTTTGGTGGTTTTTCCGAACTTTTTGATTTGGTTGAATTGGAGGTAATAACACAGAAGAGAATACTTGCAATCGTATCTGGTGCCATTCTGCCAGTTGTTGCATTGTCATTTGTTCATGTTCTGACAGATTATCTGAAGGAATTGAATGATAATGATGAAATACCATTTGACAGTATCGTTGAAGAGGAACACAGCGGTGAAAAATCTATTCTTACGGAAGAAAAACATGAAAACGATGAAGTTGCTGTAGAAGAGAAAAAACCTCGTCAACCACGACGTATAAAACCAAAGAATAAAGAAAAAGAGGTTGCTGTTGAGAAAGAAAATGTAACTAAAGATAATTCTGAAGCGAAAGAGGCATTGTTGGCGGCTGTTGAAGAATTGAAGAAGTTGAACAAGAAATAAAATGATTAAAGATTTCAATTCATATATCAATGAAGGACTGTTTGACAGGAATCAGTCTGAATTCGTTATAAGAAAAACCGATAAAGGTGTTGAGGATGTATTCGTGCCAAGAACAAAGGAAGAACTGTTTGATTACGTATATAATCGTATTGCCGATGAACAGAAGAAGGAAAACGGCACTTATCCGAACATTGATTTTAATGAAATAGATATTTCCAAATTGGAAAGCAGTGACTTGGCATTCTTATTCAATGGTTCTTCTATAAACCCAGACATTTCTAGTTGGAATTTGAAAACAATTCCGTATAAGTTTTTCTATAGTAATATATCTATTAAAGAGTTTACTATTCCTGACAGTGTTACGATGATTGAAAGTTATGCATTTTATGGTTGTAATCAACTGACATCTATCATCATACCAAACAGTGTCACAAGAATCGCACCTTGTGCGTTTTCTGATTGTCATGGTTTGTCATCCGTATCAATTAATAGTAATGTTATTACCCGTATTGAACCACATGTTTTTGAAGATTGCTGGAATTTAACTTCTATTAAGATTCCAGAAGGTGTTAAAAATATTGAACATCATGCTTTCAACTGTTGTAAAAGTCTAACATCCGTGATTATTCCAGACAGTGTTGAGTCCATTGGAGACTGGGTATTTTATGCTTGTGAAAAATTAAAAAAAGTGACGATTCCAAGAGAATGTGTTTTTAAAACCAATTCATTCCCAGAGAAATGTAATGTAATACGGAAATAATTTTTGTTATATTTACAATACAGAAACACTAAAAAACAAAAATGAAAAAATTGGAATAATTTTTGTTATATTTATATTGAACATTTGAACAGATTGAACATTAACGTCCGTAAGGACGCAAACATATAAAATAAACATATAATAAACATTTAAACATTATGGCAAATTTAACAGATGATTTATTCGGCTTTAGTGCTGATGACGTATTAAACGAAAACAAAAAACACACAACAGGTTCTTTTTCTGAAGACCTTTACAGACCTAATCAAAAAGATGCAAAAGACGGAATCTACCGTGCATCATTGCGTTTCATTCCTTTTATTAATTCTGATGGTCGTCCACAATCATGTCTTGAGAAGTGGGAGGCATATCCTAAGGACATCAACGGACAAAACGGTTTTTATGTAGACTCACTTCGTAATGAGCATAAGTCTTGTCCTATCAATGACCTTTATTGGAAACTTCGTAAATCCAGCTCTGCTGCAGACCAAGAGAATGCAAAGAACATTCAAGTAAAACAGAACTGGTATTCTTTGGTTCAGATTATCAAAGATCCTCAACACCCAGAGTTTAACGGCAAGACCATGATTTTCAAATATGGTAAGCAAATCCATGACAAAATCACAGAGATTGCGACAACTACTGATATTTCAGAGGGTCAAAATCCGTTCGGTTTATTCGAAGCTCCTACATTTGAGTTGACGATTAATACCAATGCTGCTGGTTATACAAACTATACTACCAGTAAGTTCAATGGAAAGACTGCGCCAATCACTTTCAACGGCAAAGTTTTGACTGACGACGAGAATGTTAAAGCAGAGTTCCTTAATTGGTTGAAGAATGACGCACCAGACATCAATCGTTTCGCTTACAAACCTTGGGACGAAGAAACTCGTGCAAAAGTAATGGCTAACCTTGCAACTTACACCAATGGTACGACCGCTGCTGCAACCGTTGCGTCTGCAGATGTTCCAGTTGCACCTCGCACTCCAGTTGCTCAAGCACATGAAGCAATTGATGAGGCACAGTTTGAAGGAAGTGCCGCAAACGACCAAGATGATTTGGATGCATTCTTGAGCAGTATTGACGGAACAAATACATTGTAAAATATTGCTAAACGGAGAGAGTAGTGGATCAAGATGGTTGGTCCACTATTCACCGTTACTATGTTTATGGGAAAAAATACATTTTTAATTTCGGATACTTGGTTCAATCGTTTGGTAAACGCAAAAGATGATGAGACTATCGATGCTTGCAATGACAGAATGATTGAAAACTGGAATAATGCCGTTAAATCAACTGATGATGTATTTGTGCTTGGTGGGTTTGGTATTGGTGATTTGTATAATATTGTTAAGCGGTTGAATGGTCATATAACATTTTTGAACAACTGTTTCTCCAATGATGAATTTACATCAATGCAGAATTTTGTTGAAGCCGCAGACTCTTCTATTGATGGCAAAAATTTCGCGGAAAGAATCTCATTTAATAAAAATCAAGTGGCGATTTTAGGAAATTATGATGTTGTTCTGTCTTATCTTCCATTAAAAAGATGGGTTGGAGACACTACTGGAGTTATCTGCTGTTACGGATATGAAAAGTGTATCGAACCCGTTTTTGAAGAGGGTGGTATAAAAAGATACGCAATTTGTTGTTCCGCTAAAGAATGGGATGCTTCACCAGTAAGTATTTCTGACATAAAATCTTCGATTAAAAAGTACGAAGAGTTGTATAATATCAAATGTTAAGAAAAAATATACTTTTATTAAGATTTATTTGTGCATATCAAAAAAAGGTTGTATCTTTGCACTGAAATTTGAATAAAAGAATAAAACGGACAAACAAGTGAATTGAATTTTTAATATAAACGCATAAAATTAAACATAATAGACATAACATGGACAACGAAAAAACATTAAGCAATTGGTTGTACAAACAACTTGGACAAGCAGTAAAACGAGCAGACAAAGACGATTTGGTAACAAGCAATCTTTTATACGTCGCACAGATTGCTAACGAAATGGTAAAGAAATATCCGAAAACACCATTTACGGCGGATGATTTATTCAGTGAGGGGTGTATAGGATTGCAATATGCGGCAAGCAAATATGATGGTGCAAAGAACGATAAGTTTCTTGGATTTGCAAAACCGTGTATTGAAGGTTATATACGAAATGCTATAATGCGAAAGGGGTCGTTGGTTCATATTCCAATGAATCATATGGAAGACAAAGACATTGATACAAATATATATCCTGAAAGCATTGATGCTGATGAATATGACAAGTATGGAGAAAATGAGATAATCTCGGATAAGAAAGTTCGTGAAGATATTCTGATTGCTGGAATTTCAACTTTAAACGAAGCGGAACAAATTGTTATGAAGATGAAACTAAATGTTGGCGAATACAGCAAATGTAAGAGCAAGTCAATAAAAGATATCTCGGATACAATCGCAAAAACAAAAACAGAAACATCACAAATATATAAAACTGCTTTAGAAAAACTGACAAAGTTCTGTACTGCTGAGTACCAGGCGTAATGAAAAACAAAAATAACATAGAATATGATATATTATGTGCATTTCACAAGAATGAACGCGAAAGAGAGATAGATTTGTTCGGTAAATCAATATGTTATGCAAAGATTTTCCGAAACAAAAAGAAGTATAATAGAAAACGAAAGCACAAAAATAGAGACTATTAATAGAAGGAATCCAATTTGGATTCCTTTTTTCATAAATAGTGTGATAAGAAACGAGTTATATAATTTTTTGAAAAAAAAACTAAATTTAATTTTCATAAATATATTGTATAATAAATAACATAAATGTATACAAATGAGTAAGAATGATAAAAAATTATTGATTGTCGAGAGATGTAATACACCTCTTTTGACTGAATCTGTAGTTGGTGAAAACAATGAAAAATCGATTATATTGTCTGGTATTTTCACAACCTTCAATACAATGAATCGTAACAAGAGAATTTACGAGGCGGCTGATGTGCTTCCGCATATTGATGCGCTTCGTGAAAAAATTGAGAATCATACATTACTTGGTGAACTTGATCATCCGCAAAGCTACGATATCACACTCTCTAATGTGTCTCACGTTATCGAATCTCTTGAATATGACAAAGAGAATAATTGTATTGTTGGTAAAGTTCGTTTGTTAAATACATCAAAGGGAAAAGAAGCGCAAGCATTGGTACACGATGGAATTCCATTGCATATATCATCTCGTGCTGCTGGTTCTGTAGATGCAAACGGACATGTGAAAATGCAGCAACTATTTACATATGATTTGGTTGCTGACCCTGGTTTCGCAAATGCAAAATTGGCTCGTGTAAACGAAAGTTACGGATTTGATAATGATGATGAACTTGCTATCTTTGATTTGAATCCAGATGCTGCTGACAAGAGTGATGACACTTTGTTTCCTACAAATCCAGAACTCGCAAAAAAGCAAGCAGAAGCAATTCCAGCACCAACGGAAATAAAGACACAAGAAGAAATAGAAAATAAAAATAATAATATGGATAATACACAGTACATTAAGTTTTCTGATTTCCAGAAATACACAACTTATTTGAGTGATATTATTACTAATCTTCAATCCGCAATTTCTAATTATAAAACAGAGTTGACTAATTTGAAGGCGGCACAACCAACTGCTCCAACACAAGAATTTGCTGCGGACAAAGTTGACAATTCTCAAATTGAGGACATGATTGATGCGTCTGTAAGTGCGAAAGTTGCTGAAGTCGAAGAGAAGTATGAACAACTTAAGCAATATGCAAATTACTTAAGTGAGAAACTCAACCAATCAATTTCACATCAGGATTATCTTGCAGAGAACATTGAAGACACGATTAAATATCAAAACTACATTGCAGAGAATCTTGAAGACACGATTAAATATCAAAACTACATTGCAGAGAACCTTGACAAATCAATTGATTATGCTAACTATCTTGCTGAAGAGCAAAATAAATCTATCGCTCACCAAGACTATCTTGCAGAGAATATGGACAAGATGATTGCTCACCAAGATTATCTCGCAGAGAATCTTGACAAATCAATCAAGTATTCTGGATATCTTGCAGAGAACCTTGACAAATCAATTGATTATGCTAACTATCTCGGTGAAGGTTTGAATAAATCTATTGCTTATTCAAATTACATTGCAGAACAAGCGAATGCAGACATTAAAGCAATTCCTATTAATGAGAACAATGCTAATGTTGTTGAAGACACCAAAGAAGATAACAAAAAAGATGTTAAGAAAGTTGATGAAGCAGTTGAAACAAAGAACTATCAACAAATTCTTATGGAAAAACTTAACACTATCATCACAAATGCAACTACTTCTTATGATGAAGTTAAGAAAATGGAAACACAGAGACTTAACGAGTCAAGACAAGCTGCAGCAACCAACAAAGAAGAGGCGCGCAAGTTTGATATTCTTCAACTCATGCCAGAGTATCTGAAGGAGAAATGGAACGCACTCTCTGAACGCAGAAAATCAGAGATTCTTAACGAGTCAAAAACATATATTCTCGACAGTCCGTATTTGATAGAGAATTTCTGGAGAACTCGTGATTTGAGAGAGGAACTTCAACAAGTAGTTAACGAAAGTGCAGTTGCTCATCCACAAGAGGAAACTAAAGATGTTATGCAAAATGAGTATATGAGAATGCTTTCAGAGCAAATAAAATACAAGATGAGAAAATATTAATTATTATAATAAAATTATTATTAAAAAAGAGAGGTTTAATAACCTCTCTTTTTTTTTACATAAATAATACATACACATGAAAAAGACTTTGGAATATATTAAGAAGGGGTGTGTCTTCATCTGGAACCATAGAGAGTTTCTGTTTGCGATTGTAATAGTGATTCTTATTGTATTTTTGGTAAATAAGTGTTCTTCTGTAAGAAATCTTGAAAACGAGAACAAGAGACTTCAGAATAATATCGAAGCCGCTAATGATACGATTCGCAATTATAGAGATGCGTATAATAACTCGTGTGCTGATATACGTTCATATCAATTGACAGAGAAAGAACTAAACAATAGAATTTCAAAGTTGGTTGAAAAGAACAAATCACTTACATCCTACATTGAAACCAATCTTGGGATTCATGACACGGTTTATATTGAGAAACCAGTTGTTATTGAAGACAGTACACAGGAAGGTTATGCAAAATCTGGGCAAATCAAGTATTCAAATTCAGAAACATTTGGTAAATCATCCAGAGAGATATCTGTTACATCCGATTATAGAATAGACTCTTTATATACTTTGCAGGTTGATGGGACGTATGTTGAACTAAAACAGAACATCAATGTCGAAGCGTATATGGATGTGGATAAAGATAGGAAAAGCACGTTGCATTTGAGATCCGATTATCCTAATTTGATATTCAATTCTGGAGAAGGAATTATGGTTACTTCTTCAAAAGAATATGACAAGCAACAACGAAAGACACAAGGAATCAGTTTATTTGTTGGTCCAGCATTGAATTTGGGATATGATATTATGAATAAAACTTTCTCTCCAAGTGTTGGTGTATCAATAGGTATAGGTTGGACTTATACACCAAGATGGGCACAATGGTAATAAAATACAAAATTGATTTATAATGGTATTAAAATTTAATGAATATATTGCTGAAAACGAGAATAGACAAGGTGATACGAAATCTCTTCCCGAAGTTATAACTGGTTTTAAAAAATTGGGATATGCATTTTATGGTTTTATGCATCCGTATAAAAGAAATGGATATCCGTATTGGGACGGACCGTATTTGGACCACAGTGATTTTACTGTAAAGAAGGAACCAAATGCATATGACAGCTATTTTTTTGAAGAAAATGATATACATTACATTCCCTCTAATCTTGTCAATCAGTTACACGATCTCGTAAAAAGCAGAGATGATGCATATTCGGAGTCATATAACGAACATTTCAATGATAAAATTTCTTCAAAAGACGGAACAAAATATTATGTATTTTGGTGTGCTGAATTAAAATATTTCTATCTAATAAAAGATACTACTGAGAATCGTAAACTTATTGAAAAATTGAAAGAAGAAAGAACACATCTCGCAGAAAGACATAGAGACGCGATGAAAAAATGGGAAGAAGAGGAAAGAAAAAGAGAAGCAAAAAGACAGGAAAGAGACGAGAATGACCGTATAAATAAAGAGAATGAAGATAAACGAAAATCTTTGGAAGCAGAAGGTCGTGGAATGTATTTGAGACTATACAACATAAATCCTGATGCATTCGAAGATATAACTAATGAAAAAAGAGAGATTCGAGAAGAGATAGAACAGGAGATTTCTAACTTAGAAATACCATATTACGATGTTGAATTGGATACCGATCCGTATGGTTCTACATGTTACATGAGACTTGCCGAATTGGATGGTGTAAAGTATAAATATAAGATTTACACAAAACAAATATATAGAGATTAATATATAAAAATAAATATAAATAGAAATGAGAATTCAAAAAGCGAGTACATACATCGCACAAAGTCACAAGAAAAGACCAGGTGTCATTGCAAAATCCAAAACCTCAAATGTGAAAACTTCGAAGAATTACAAGAAGAAATATCGTGGTCAAGGTCGCGCATGAGTAAAATAAAATGTGGGAAGCAGACTGCACGATATCCGTCTTCCCACATGAATAAAATTAATTATTCAATGTATTTATGATTTTTGAAAAAAAGTAAAAATAAATTTACATAAATAGTTATACAGTTGTTTGTGAAAAAAATAGTTTTTAATTTGCATAAATACTATACTGGTGTTTGTGAAAAAAAATTATTTTTAATTTACATAAATACTATTACAATGACAAAATACACATAATAAGTTAATAGAAGCAGAAAACTTATTTGATGTAATATAAATAAAAAATAAATTAAACATTATGTTAAATAACGTAATTTTAAACGAGCAAGAATGCTTGAAGCA
>Ga0326514_10001853_pt1 | contig 13569 bp, 15 predicted proteins | sample 3_2548_0518_D_FD_203653 | JGI IMG/M metagenome (GOLD analysis project Ga0326514, IMG submission 203653) | Bovine rumen microbial communities from UC Davis, California, United States - 3_2548_0518 | ecosystem: Host-associated > Mammals > Digestive system > Stomach > Rumen | place: USA...
AGTTGAGATCGTCAAGAGGCCGTTTTGATAAAAAAACCGAACATTCCAATCCATTTAAGCGTTTAATGTTCGGAATATACCGAACATTCATAGTAAAAAGCCTTGACATAGTTTGTGTTTTGTGATAGTATAATATCAGATAGGACTATGGAGGCGCTTATGCTGACTGAGAAAGAGATTGCGGCCATCAACGAGTGGCTGATGAAGGGCTTCGAGATTGAGATATACAAGAAGCCTGACGGCACCATGAGCATCAAGACGGTGCGGCGGAAGAGACTGATCGTCGAATAGAGGGTATTTCCAAAGCGGAAATGACCAGTCCCCACGCTGAAAGGTCAGCGGGGAAGCGGAGGCGGCTCCGATGTGTGAAAGCATCGGGGCCTTATATTTTTGGATTCGGAGGTGAAAGCGCATGGATGAGGAAAACGTCGTTACTTCCACGGTAACGAGGGTGATTTCTAATGACCTGTTCGGGCGACTGGACATATATGCGTCCTCCGATGAGATCACAGCCGAGAATGTGGTTGCGGAACTGAACACGGCGCTGCCGTATCATGTTCAGAATTTGCTCCAGGAGGACTTTCTGTATTGGTATCGGCGCAACGTGCAGCCGATTCTCCGTAGGACGAAGGAAGTCCGGCCTGAGATTCTGAACATTGTGCAGGAAAACCACGCTGACGAGATCGTGGCGTTCAAAAACGGGTACTTCCTGCAAAAACCCGCTTTCTATACGGCGCGTAACGAGGGCGCACAGGCGAAGGTTGCCAAGCTGAATGAATACCTGTATCGCAGTTACAAGCATGACGCTGACAACAAGACCGTCAACTGGTTTCACACTGTCGGCAAGGGCGTTATCTTGATCGAGCCTGACAGAAACAATGACCCAGAAACCCCCGTTCATGCTTATGCGCTTGATCCCCGCTCCGCTTTCGTGGTGTACAGCCTGCGTCCCGGCAATGAGCCTGTGATGGGCGTGAACATGGTCGTGGTTAATGACCGCGCCAAGTTCGATGTGTATACCCGCGACTATGTGTATCACCTGTCTGGCGGCGTGACGGGCAGGATGCTGACCACACAGGTCAACTCCTCTTTCCTTGCGACGGCTGTCTCCGTGGACAGCGTGGAGCCGAACGCTCTGGGGTTGATCCCGATTATTGAGTATCGGTATAACAGCAATAACATGGGCGCGTTTGAGCCGGTGTTGCCGCTGTTGGATGAGATCAACAACATCATCTCCAACGCCTGTGACGGCGTTGAGCAGTTCATTCAGTCGCTGGCCGTGGCTACAAACTGCGAGTTCCCCGAAGGGACTACCAGCAACGACATCCGCAGGGCTGGCATGATCGTGTTGAAGTCTATCGGCGAGAACAAGGCGGATTTCAAGATACTGTCCCAGCCGCTTGACCAGAGCCAGACGAAGGTTCTGATTGACCATCTGAAGACCGAGGTCATGCGCATCTGCTCCATGCCGCTGCTGAACGAGAACGGAACCGTTGACCATACGACGGGAACTTCGATTCTCGCTTCTTCTGGGTGGTATCAGGCCGATTGTGCGGCGCGGAACACCGAGGACCTGTTCAAGGAGAGCAACAAGCAATTTGACAGGATTTTCGTGGAAATCCTGCGTAGGCGGGGCTTGTTGGACATCGGGCTTGGCGATTTTGAACTTCACATAGACCGCGGTGAGACGGTGAACGTTCAGGCCAAGGCGCAGGCATTCCAGACGCTGCTTTCTGCCGGTATGCACCCTGAGCTGGCCGCGCAGAAGTCCGGCATCTCCAATGACCCTGTGGCCGACATGAAGCAGAGCGAGGAATACCTGAAGATGATTTGGGGAGATCCCGCGAAGGTGGACGCTGTCGAGCAGCAGACCAACGGACAGGGCGAGGCCGAGATCGTGGAGAGCGACAACGACAACGGCGAGACTGAATCGGGTGGTTCCGTATGACGATTCTCCCGATTGATGAGATCAACGCTCTCGGAGACCGTTTGAGGGTTCATTTCGATGACGAGGGCAAGATCAAGTCGAGGCAGGACTGTGAAGCCATCATAGATGAGCTGGAAGACCTCTTCCTGCTGGCCTACGCCAATGGGGCTACTGCAACCAATGCCGAATTAGGAACGGCTGAGATGCCCTCTGTGGACGCTGTAGACGCTGCTGTATATGCGGCGGTGGCGGGAGAGACATGGCGCGACAGGGTGTATGGCTACTACGAATCCGGAGGGACGCTGTACGACATCCGGCGGATCGCCGAGACGGACGCGACGAGGATATACAACCAAGGGGCCGTGGACGCGGTGGTTGCGAATGGGCTTCAAGGCTCCACTTCAAAGCGTTGGCAGACGATGGAAGATGACCGTGTACGTGATACTCACTCATACCTTCAAGGTATGGTGGTTCCGTTTGGCGAGAGATTCTATTCGTATGATGGCGACAGCGCGCAGTTTCCGGGTGGGTTTGAACTGCCTGAGAACAACATCAACTGTCGATGTGTGGTTGAGGTAATACGAGGGTGACTCATGGCGGGGTAAACTCCTGCCGCCCTCTTTACAGCACAGGGAAGTGCTTTATCAAACGCAGACGGGAGACAACCCGTTTACCAAACAGACAATGTGCGGAGAAAACCGCCTGAACAAACGGAGGTTTAAGGACATGGATGAAAACAATGTTGTCACCCCGGAGCAGACTGTGACCGAACAGACCGAACCCGCAAAGACTGAACCTGTCAAGTCCGAAAATTCGGACAGCCCAGAGGTGGAGAAGCTGAAGCGTCTGCTGTCCAAGGCGAACAGTGAAGCCGCCTCCTACAAGGAGCAGCTTCGAGCCAAGCAGACCGAGACCGAAAGGGCGGCTGCTGAACGCGCCGAGCAGGAACAGAAGATGCGGGACGAACTGGAGATGCTGCGCAAGGAGAAGCGTGTCAGCGACTATACCGCCAAGTGCGTAGCGCTGAACATGGACGCTGATCTTGCGGGCAAGACCGCAAACGCGCTTGCGGATGGCGACATGGATTCCGTGTTCGAGTGCCTGAAGAACTTTGTGGACGCGACCGTGACGCGCCTGAACAACGAGGCGCTGAACCGTCAGCCGGGCCTGTCCTCCGGCGTTCCGCCCACGACAAACACTGCCGTAAAGTCTGAGGATGACAAGATTCGGCAGTGGATGGGACTGCCAATCAAATCGTAAAGGAGTAATGCATAATGGCGACTACCGTTACCGCGCCCGTCAGCAACAGCATTGCGCTGGCTGCGAAGTACGCGCCGTTCCTGGATGAGATCTATCGCCAGGATTCCAAGTCCGCGATTCTGGACACCGCGAATCAGTTCATCAATTTCACCGGCGCGAACACCGTCAATATTTTCAACCTGACCACCGTCGGCATGGGCAACTATGACCGCAACGCGGGCTTCGTTCCCGGCGACGCCACCGGCACCTGGCAGCCATACGTGCTGGAGACTGACCGTGGCCGCAGCTACATGATCGATGTTCTAGACAACGACGAGACCCTGGGCATGGCCTTTGGTTCTCTGCTGTCTACTGTGGAGCGTCAGCACGTCATCCCTGAAGTCGATGCCTTCCGCTTCGCGCAGTACGCCTCCGGCGCTGCCGCTGGCAACGTGAAGACCGAGACCCTGTCCGCTGGTGCCGCGACCATCGCCTCTATCGACGGCGCGACTGTGGCCCTGGATGATGCCGAGGTTCCGTATGAGGGCCGCATCCTGTTCGTGTCTCCCGCTGTGTATGGCCTGATCAAGGCTGGTATCACCCGCATGGTGATGAACGGCGAGAACAACGTGAACTATGCCGTTGAGATTTACAACGACATGCGCATCATCCGTGTGCCGCAGCCGCGTTTCCAGACCAGCATCACGCTGGCGAACCCCAGCACTTCTAGCGCTGCGGGCGGCTATACTCCGACCGCGACCACGGGCAAGGCGATCAACTACATGATCGTGCATCCGTCTGCTGTCCTCCAGGTGATGAAGCACTACGTCCCGCGTATCTTCAGCCCCGAAGTCAATCAGGAGGCCGACGCCTGGAAGCTGAACATGCGGTTCGCTCACGGCGCGTGGGTGCTGTCCCACAAGACCAACGGCATCTACGTGTCCCACGCCTGATGATCCGTAAAAATCCTGATGGCTCTATCACGGTGGGAATTATCCCGGAGCCGAAGCAGGATGCGGAGAAGCCCGCCCCGGTCAAACGGGGCGGGAAAGCCGTGAAAAAGTGAGAAAGGAGTGCCGAGGATGACCACTGAGGAAAAACTGGCAATGATTAAGACCATCATGGGGCCGGATGCTCCGGACGACGAGACGATCACGTCTTATCTGACCCTTGCCAAGACCGAGATTCTCCAGTGGCGGTTCAGCTACAATCCGGACGAAATGCCGGACGACGTACCAGCCGCCTATGAGATGACCCAGGTGTACGCCGTTGTCAACGGCTTTACCCAGCGCGGTTTGGAAGGTCAGAGCGTGTCCATTGAAAACGGCATCCATCGGCACTTCGACTTCACGGATATGACCCGATACATCCGCCAAAATGTGATAGCCTACGCAAAGGTGTGATGAGCCATGAGCAGGATGTGTTTCAGGAACAAACAGGTGTTTTGGTACGCGCTGTATGATTCGACTGTCGAGCAGTACGACGAATACGGCAACCAGATCGGGACATCTGCTTCATACAGCAACCCTGTTCAGACCAGCGGCAACATCTCACCCGCGAAGGGCGATGTGATTACGCGGCAGTTCGGCGACGACGATAACTACGACAAACTGATTGTCACCGGCGACAGAGACACTCCCATAGACGAATACGCAGTGCTGTGGATAGATACGGAGCCTGAACTCGACGAGAGCGGCGCACTGAAAGTCAACGCTGACGGCGAAATCGTAACTCCGTGGGACTACATCGTGCGCAAGGTCGGGCGAGGGCTTCCGAACTTTGGCAGCACAGTGATCGCAGTGAGCAAGGTGACGGTTACATGAGCAAGGTTATCAGTCTTACGCTGGATTCCGCGAGTATCGACGCTGCAATTGCGGAGTTGAAGTCCTACAACGCGTGGGTCAAGACTAAAGCGGATGAACTGGCCCGCAGACTGGCGGACATGGGCGCTGTGAACGTGTCTCTGGGATATTCGAGGGCTGTATATACGGGCCTCAACGACATCTCGGTGACGGTTGAACAGCGTGGAGTAAACAGCTACGCGATTGTAGCCAATGGCGAGGCTGTTCTGTTTGTGGAGTTCGGCGCTGGCGTAACATACGGATATGGACACCCCGAACCATCCGTTGAGGGTGTGCCTATGGGGCCTGGTACATATCCGAATGGAAAAGGCCATTGGGATGACCCGAGGGGTTGGTGGATTCCCGGTGGGGAACACACCTACGGCAATCCTCCGAGCATGACGATGTACCTTACGGCAAAGGATTTGCGGAACCAGTTGGAAAGTATCGCGCAGGAGGTGTTCAGTTCGTGATAGACATTGAGAATCAGGTCTTTACGACTGTGGCAACCGCGCTGCGCAACGAGTACGGCGCAAGCAACATCTACGTGGCCGGAGAGTATGTCAGTCAGCCGCCGAAGTTTCCCGCCGTCCTGATTGTGGAGATGGACAACACGGTTCATTTGCGAGGGCGGGACAGCGCGAACATCGAGAATTTCTCGAACGTGATGTATCAGGTAGACGTTTTCAGCAACAAGAACACGGGCAAGAAGGTTCAGGCGAAGGCCATAATCACGCTGATTGATGATCAGTTCGCGCAGATGGGCTTCACCCGGACGTTCCTGAATCCCGTGCAGAACATGAACGACGCGACGATCTACCGCATGACGGCCCGGTATCAGGCCGTTGTGGGGAAAGACCAAACGATTTATAGGAGGTAAATGAGATATGGCGATTTCCACATATCAGTCCTACTTCATGCAGGGCACCGGCACCAGCACCCTGACGTGGGCGAAACTGTTCGACTTCAAGACCGACCCTGACCTGGGCGCGGCTCCGGAGCAGCTGGAGACCACCACCCAGAGCGATCCCGCTCACACCTACATCCCCGGCCTGGAGGCCAACGAGCAGAAGAACTACACCCTGAACTACGATTCCACCGTGTACGACACCATCAAGGCTCTGAAGGGCCAGGAACTGGATGTGGCGGAGTGGTTCGGCGCGGACGCTTCCGGCAACCCGGACGGCCACAACGGCAAGTTCGTTGGCAAGGGCTATCTGGACATCTTCGTGAACGGCGGCGACGCCAACACCGTGCGCAACATGACCGTGGTTCTGACCATGAGCCAGCTGTTCGTCAAGGAATCCTGATCGACGGCCAACAGGGCGGGGGTACAGACGCCCCCGCCTATTTTAGAATAATGGTATGAAAAAGGAGATCAAAAAGATGGCAGACATCAATCGCGTGAATCAGATCAACTTCGACTACAACGGCAAGCACTACTGCCTGGAATATACGCCTGAGAGCATCAAGCAGCTCGAAAGCGCCGGTTTCACTCTGAACGACATTCAGGACAAGCCCGCCACCCGCATTGAGCAGCTTTGGGCTGGTGCGTTCCTGGCGAACCATCGCCGGGTGAGCAACACCATCCAGAAGGAAATCTACAAGAGCATGAAGGACAGGGAGAAGCTGGTTCAGGCGCTGACGGAGATGTACATGAACACCCTGAACTATCTGATGCCTGACGAGGAAGAATCGGGAAACGTGGAGTGGACGGCTACCCTGTAACGGGGCAGTCGTCACCCATACCGGAGGAATCAAGCCTCGCGGAAATGCTGATGAAAATTTGCCCGGCGTACATGGTTATGGGGATGACATATAACCAATTCTGGTACAGTAATACAAAGGTTCATAAGGCATACCGCGAGGCTTATGAAATCATCAGGAAAAACGAGGAATGGGCACGTTGGCGTCATGTGGCGTACATCTATGACACGCTGCTGCGCGTATCGCCTGTGTTCCGCTCCAACACGAAGGGCAGACCTGAACCGGGCAAGTACCCGGAGGAGCCGTGGCCGCTGACTGAGAAGGAATACGAAGATGCGCAGGAGCGGCGCGAGAAGGAGCGGTACGAACGCTACATCGCAAAGATGGAAGCGGACAGTGCGCGTGAACTGAAACGAAGGGCCAAAGAAGCCAGAGAGGAGGCGAGTGAGGATGGCGAACATAGATAATCTGTCGATTCAGATCAGTTCCAGCGCGGGCAGCGCCGCAAAAGGAATTGACACACTCGTTACTCAGCTTGGCAAACTGAAATCGGCAGTAAGCACTTCGGGGGACGGTCTGGACAGAGTATCCCATCAGTTGACCGATATTGGCAATGCCGGAAGGGGCATGAGCAACAACATTGCCCAGAAGTTGACGAACCTTGCAAATGGTTTGAAAGCGCTTCAGAGCGTGGGCAAGGTCACCATATCCTCCACGATTGGCAAGGGCATTGAATCCATCAATCAGGCGCTGAACAGCCTGAACGTGAACAACCTTCCCAAGATTGAGCGCTTCGCTAATGCGCTGAAAGCGCTTTCGGGGATGGGTGATATTCGCATTTCCTCCACCATTGCAAAGGAAATGACGAACATCGGCGCGGCGGCTGAACTGCTGAAGGACGTTGACTTCACTGGCGTGAAGAACCTTGCAGACGCGCTGAAGCAATTTCAGGGCATGCAAGATGTCAAGATACCGAAAATCAGCGGTGGCGCGGCGGCGGCTGCGGCGGCTGCGGCGGCGGAGGCTGCGGGTGCTGCGGATGTTGTTGAGGATACTATGGACTCAGTGCCCCCGTCTGAGGTGGAGGCAGAAAACAGTACACGCTCATTCGGAGACGCGCTGAAGGGCCTTGCCCAGAAGCTGAACGGCGCTATCGGGCCTGTGAACGGTTTCAAGGGTACCGTGAAGGGCCTTTGGGGCGTGTTGAAAGGTGCTGTAGGCGGTGTTCTGGGCTTTGTTGGCGGCATTGCGCGTATCGCAAAGTACAGGTTCATCCGCGCTTTGATAAAGGATTTGGTGCAATCCTTCAAAGACCTGTACGGGTACAGTGACAAGTTCGGCACGGGCTTTGCGGATGCGATGGACAAGATTACCACGTCCACCACGTATTTCAGGAACAGCCTGGCGGCGATGGTTGCGCCGTTGGTAGAGATGCTGGCCCCCGCGCTGGACTTCATCATTGACAAGGTGGTTGACGTACTTAACTGGTTCAACCAGTTGTTTGCGGCGCTGAGCGGTTCGTCCACCTATACTGCGGCGCGGAAGGTGGAGCGGGCGTGGTCATCCACGTTCAACAACACCACCAACAGTGCACGTCAAGCACAGAAGGAACTGAAGCGCACGATTCTGGGCTTTGATGAGATCAACAAGCTGAATGACAACACCAATCATAGCTCCCACGGCAGAACCGGGCATTCTCCGTATTCCAATGGCTATCAGCTGATGTTTGAGGAGCGTCCTATAGAGAGCGGATTCACTGGCTTTTCCAATGCCATTGAAAACGCTATGGAAGGTATGCTGTCCAGAATCACAATGATTGTCAGTGGTGCATCCCTGGCGCTTGGTGCAATACTGTTGTTCAGTGGTGTGAATCCTCCGCTGGGACTGTCGTTGATGGTGGCTGGTGCATCTGGATTAGCGTCCATCATTGGCATGAACTGGAATGGATTGAGCGCCGAGGTAAAATTGGTAATTGGAGCAATCGAAACAGCATTAGGCGGGGCATTGCTGGCAATTGGTGCTATCCTGGCATTTTCCGGTACGAACATCCCGCTTGGCATTGCTATGATGGTTGCTGGTGCTGCAAGTATTGCAGCGGCAGTTGGGCTGAATTGGGACTTGATTACCGGGAAGGTGAGAGTTTCCGCAAGGGGCGTTGCGGGTGCAATCAGTGCTGCATCTCTTGCGCTTGGTGCAATTCTGGCATTTACTGGTGTGAATGTTCCCCTCGGCATTGGACTGATGGTTGCTGGTGCTACAGGAGTGATTGCAACAATTCAATGGGACTATTTGAAGAATAAACTGAATGGCCCTATTGGAAAAATAACGGCAATGATAAGTGCAGCTTTACTGATGCTTGGTTTCATAGCATTGGCCGCTGGCAGAGTTCCTCTTGGAATCGGATTGTTTGTGGCTGGTTCCGCTGGTTTGGCCACCACAATTGCAGCCAGATGGGACAGACTGAAAGAGTACATGGAAGGGCCGATTGGGAACATGACGCTTGTTCTGAGTGCAGCAACATTGATTCTTGGATTTATTGCCATAGCCGCAGGACGTATTCCGTTGGGCGTAGGTTTGTTGGTTGCCGGTTCTGCTGGTATTGCAATAACCCTCGCCGCAAGGTGGGATAGGCTTAAAGAATACATAGAGGGGCCTGTTGGTGATATTGTAACATTTATCAGCGTTGCAACATTAATGCTTGGTATCGTTGCAATAGCCGCGGGAAGAATCCCCCTTGGTGTTGGGCTGTTGGTGGCTGGTTCTGCTGGCATAGCTATAACGATAGCGGCCAGATGGAATAGATTGCAAGAGTATATTGAAGGGCCGCTCTCAACCATTACAGGTATTCTTGGTGCAGCTTCACTCGTGCTTGGATTTGTGGCAATATCCGCAGGTAGAATCCCACTCGGCGTTGGGTTGCTTGTTGCGGGTGCCGCAGGTCTGACTGTTACCCTTGCTGCAAGATGGAACAGGTTGCAAGAATATCTTGATGGGCCGATAGGTGATATTACTCTTGCCATCAGCGCGGCAACACTGATGCTTGGTTTTGTTGCAATAGTCGCAGGAAGAATCCCCCTCGGCGTTGGGCTGTTGGTGGCTGGCGCAATCGGAATAACAGCAACATTGCCCGCGAGATGGGATAGATTGCAAGGCTATATGGAAGGGCCTATCGGAGATTTGACTTTGATGATCGGTGGTGCAACCCTCGTTCTTGGCATGGCAGCAATAGCTGCTGGTCGTATCATGTTGGGTGTTGGATTACTTGTTGCTGGTGCGGCTGCATTTGGTACTGCACTTGCAGCAAGATGGGATAGGTTGCAAGGCTATATTGATGAGCCTTTGACTAACCTGATGACACTGATCGGCGGTGCGACCCTTGTTCTTGGCATGGTTGCATTGGCTGCGGGCAGAGTTATGCTTGGCGTGGGCTTGCTGGTAGCAGGCGCTGTAGCCATTGGAGGCGCACTTGCTGCAAGGTGGAACAGGTTGCAGGAATACATCGAAGGGCCGCTTTCTGACATGATGACGATAGTTGGCGCTGCTACGCTTGTACTTGGCTTTGTGGCTTTTTCTGCTGGCCGTATTATGCTGGGTGTTGGTTTGTTGGTTGCAGGTGCTACAGCAATAGGCGGTGCGCTTGCGGCCAGATGGGACAGAATGAAAGAGTATCTGGAAACACCTATCAATGCAATCATGGAATTGATTGCAGCAGCGTCATTGATGCTTGGTTTTGTAGCACTTGCTGCTGGAAAAATCATGCTTGGTGTAGGACTGTTGGTTGCGGGGTCTGTTGGTTTGGCGGATTCGCTGAACGCAAACTGGAATATTCTTGAAGATAAAATAGGCGTTCCGTTGTCAAAGATTCTTGCAATCATCGAAGGTGCTGAACTGGTACTTGGTATACTTGCATTGGTCGCAGGAAAAATTCCGTTGGGCCTTGGCTTGATTCTGAGTGGTGCTGCCGGACTTGCAAAAAATATTTCTGAGAATTGGGATAGCCTTGTACAACTCGGCAAGGACGCAGTAGCAAGCGTCAAGGAAGGCTGGGAATCCGGGAACTTCTTCTCACTGATTATTCATCCGTTGATCAGCGATGGTGAGGAAAACCCGACGCTACCAGGCGGTGTGCAGGCAAATGCTACACAATGGTTTAATGATCTGGATGTCGGTATGCTTCAAAGGTATATTCAGACTATTCTCGATCCGGGTGTTGATGTAGACGTCAGAGTTATGCTGATCAAGGATTTGTGGGACACTGTCAATAAATGGGTATATGACAACATGGGCGGCAAAGAGATAGAAGCCAAGGTAGCACTGGTAAAACAGTGGTTCGGCGGCGTACTGGATTCTTTGGGCCTGTCAGGATTGAAAACTGTTGTCAGTGTCAACGCACAAACCCTTTGGGGCTACTTTGGCAGGTCTTTCCTGTCATGGTTCAATCTGGATAATCTGAAAACGAATGTCAGCGTAGACGGAAAGACAAGATGGGGTGAAAATGGCAAGTCGTTCTTGTCGTGGTTCAACCTGGATAATCTGAAGACGAACGTCAACGTTGATGCATTCACGCCGTGGCAGTATTGGGGCAGGTCTTTCCTGAGTTGGATTGGCGCTGACAATCTGAAAACTACGGTGGATGTATCGTACAAGGCTTCCGGCGGAATCAGCAGGGCATCAAACCGGAACATGACCAAGGCCAAAGGCGGTGTCTTTTCTGGCACAACGTGGAGTGAAATTCCGCAGTATGCTGGCGGCACGTCCAGTGCGCACGGTTCATTGTTCATTGCCGGGGAAGCGGGGCCTGAGATCGTTGGCCACATCGGCGGTACAACCGAGGTTTTGAACAAATCTCAGCTTGCGGCGACCATGTACTCTGCGGTTCAGGCGGCGATGGCTCCGGCAAGCGCGAACTTTGCGGCTGCGGCGACGCAGATGTACAAGGGCGTGGACGGTATGAACGGCGAGGACATGGAAACGCTGATGGAGATGGTCAGACAGACCAACGACGCGACCATGCGCCAGAATGAACTGCTGCGGGAGCAGAATGATTATCTGCGGCAGTTGAACGACAAGGACTTCACGGCGGAGATCACGACCAGCGGCATCAGCCGGGCGCAGGTCCGGGCGAATCGCAGGGCTGGCACGACCGTGATTCCCGTGGGAACCTGATGAGGAGGGACAGGATATGCCGAATCAAAGCTACAATCCAATTCAGAGTGTAGGCGGGACGGCGGTACCCTGTCCCTCCAAGTACGATTGGAAGCTGAGCGACGTATCGAGCAAGCACGCGGGCCGCACTGAGGACGGCCTGATGCACAAAGAAAAGATTGCTCAGAAAGTCCACATCGAACTGGAGTGGCAGAATGTATCGGACGCGGACGCGCAGGTGATACTGACCGCGTTCAATCCTGAATACATCAATATAAACTACTATGATTACAAGGCGATGGCCTTTCAGACGAAGCGCTTCTACGTGGGCGACCGGAGCGTGAGTTCCTTCTCCCGGTTAAAGGGAATAGGAACTATATCGTTCAACATCATTGAACAGTGAGGAGGTGAGGCTGTATGTATCCTGTGTCAAACGCTGTCAAGGCGCTGTTTGACGCCGAGCAGCGGCAGGTGCTGCGGATTACGGGGACGGACAGGAACGGAACCGCAATAAGCATCACGGACGCGAACGTGATGGAGGGCGGGTTTGAGATTGACCGCTACTCCTGCAATGGCGAGAAGCTGGAGATCGGCACGGCCATAGCCTCTGAACTGACTTTGAGACTGGACAACCGGGAAGGACAGTTCAACGGCATAGTGTTCGAGGGCGCAGAACTGTTCGTGGAAATCGGCATCGCGGATTGGGAGCAGACGAATCCTGAAATCACGTACATACCGTGCGGGTATTTCACCTGCTACGACCAGCCGCGCAGGTTGTCCACAATTCAATTGAACGCGCTTGACCGTATGACGTTCTTCGACCACGATCTGACGATTGCGTATGAATGGTCAGATGGTCACGGGAATGTAATTCAGGACGGGCGCGGGAACACGATCTACTTCAATATCTCGCTGAACTTCCCCTGCACCATAGCAGACCTGGTATCTCAGATTTGTGCGGCGCGTTCGGTGCCGTTCACGCAGGCGCTGACATCATTCCCAAATTACAACTACGTGATTTCGACGCTGCCTGAAACGAATCAGCCCATCACCATGCGCAACCTGATTCAGTGGTGTGCGGGGGCAATGGGCGCTAATGCGTGGATTGACTGGACGGGTTCACTCCGATTCTCGTTCTACGGCACTACGACCGGATATGTCATGACCACAGCGAATCGGTTTGACAGCGACTTTAGCGAGAACGACATCACGTTGACGGGCGTCAGATACACCAACGCACAGGATGTGGACATTCTCTCGGGAACGGACGAGTATGCGCTGGATATGTCAGGGAACTATCTGCTGGCGACAGGCGCGGCAAGCATCCTCCCGAACGTGTACACATCCATTAATGGATTCACCTACAGGCCGTTCAACGCAACCGTGATTGCGGCTCCGTATCTGTGGCCTATGGACAGAGTGACGTATACGGACGCTGACGGGAACAGCTTCAACTGTGCAGTGACGAATGTCAACTTCGGCCTGAACGGTGCTACGCAGATTTCAGGACGCGGGGAGACGCTGCAAGCCAACGGTGATATGGCGTCTTATGGCGTGACCAAAGATCAGGCGTATCTGGTGGACAAGGCCGTTGAGGCTACAAAGACGCTGGATGAAAGTCTCGACCAGGAAGCCATATTCAACCGCCTGACCAACAACGGCGAGATGCAGGCGCTGCTGATGTACAACGGGCAGTTGTATTTGAATGCG
>Ga0326514_10001856_pt1 | contig 13559 bp, 13 predicted proteins | sample 3_2548_0518_D_FD_203653 | JGI IMG/M metagenome (GOLD analysis project Ga0326514, IMG submission 203653) | Bovine rumen microbial communities from UC Davis, California, United States - 3_2548_0518 | ecosystem: Host-associated > Mammals > Digestive system > Stomach > Rumen | place: USA...
ACATTAGCAAATAACTGTTATGAAAAGATGTTCTATGGTTGTACAAGTTTGGTAACAGCACCAGAATTACCTGCTACTACATTGGCAACTGAATGTTATAAGAATATGTTTGATGGTTGTACAAGTTTGGTAACAGCACCTGTGTTACCTGCTACTACATTGGCAAATTGGTGTTATTGGGCTATGTTTGATGGTTGTACAAGTTTGGTAACAGCGCCTGTGTTACCTGCTACTACGTTGACAGAAGGTTGTTATAGCAGTATGTTCTATGGTTGTTCTAAGCTAAATAGCATTACTTGTCTTGCAACCAATATATCTGCATTAGGTTGTACATCTGATTGGGTTAATGGTGTTGCGGTAAGTGGTACATTTACAAAAGCAACAAGAATGAATAGTTGGTCAACAGGTGTTAATGGTATACCATTAGGATGGAATGTAGTTATTTAAAGACCTAACAATGAATAATCACAAATAAAAAGAGAGAATCACAAAATTCTCTCTTTTTTGTTTTTAATTTTTATTATTAATAAAATATAAGTTTAAAACATATGGAAGCAAAGAAAATCTATAAAGACTATGATGTACGTACACAAGAATACATGCAAAATGTAATTGATTGTATTAAACAGGACTACAAAGTTATTCCATCATCATGGAGAATAACAATAGACCTTATAGCAATGAACTTCAACATATTGTTACAAGCAGAGAACAATTTGAAAGAAAAGGGTATTTTCTATAAGGATGAGTTTCAAAGAATAATAAAGAACCCAAATTTGTTAGTTTTCAACCAAGCACAAAACCAGATAATCAAGCATTTGTCAATATTTGGACTTACACCATTATCAAAGAGTAAGTTAAAGAACTTCAATAGTGACAATACAAATATAGATACTCTTATCAATGACTAGTATTGACTATTCTAAACCTTATTGGCAATATGCAAAGGATGTATTAGATGGAACAATAGTAGCAGGACAATATATACGTTTATCATGTCAACGAATGATTGATTGGGCAAATAGAGATGACATTTATTTCAATTATGAACAAGTTGACAAGAAACTAAAGTTAGTACGTAAACTAACATTACGTGAAGGAATAAAGTTTGACCCATTACCATATCAGTCATGGATTATAGGAAATATATTTGGTTGGTATTTCAAAGACGAACCAGATGTAAGAGTAATAAATAATGTCCTTCTATTGACGGCACGAAAATCTGGAAAATCGGTGTTTGGTGCTGCCATTGCCATTATAGCGGCAATCTGTGATAATGAAAGGTCACCAGAAATAGCATTTATTGCCAACTCTGCACGACAAGCAGGTATGTTGTTCAAATATACAAAGGAATTATGCAAGTCTATTGACCCGAATGACAAGATATTCAAACGAATGAGAAATGAGATATTGATACCACAGGTAGATGGAAATATCAGTGTATTAGCAAGTGATACTTCACGTTTGGATGGTCGTTCAGATAGTCTTTTCATTCAGGATGAAGGACATGAAGCAAAGACGTTTGAGATATTCAATGTATTGAAGACAGGTCAAGGTGCAAGAAAGAACCCATTGGCAATATCAATATCAACTGCAGGTTTTAATGTTGGTAGTACATACCCACTTTATAACCAGTGGGAATATTGTTGTAGGATATTGAAAGATGAATATGAAGATGATAGTTGGTTTTCAGCAATATACCAATTAGACACGGATGATGACTGGAAGGATGAGAATGTTTGGATAAAAGCAAACCCATCATTAGGTACAACAGTCTCTTACAGGTATATGAGAGACCAAATCCGTTCAGCAATACAAACACCATCAAATGAGGTGTCAATCAAGACAAAGAACCTTAATATGTGGTGTCAGTCTGCAGATGTTTGGATCCCATATGAGAGATTAGATGCCGTTTCAGATATAGTTAATCTAGAGGACTTCAAAGATGAACTTGCATATATGGGTGTTGACTTGTCAGCAGTAGGTGACATGACTACATTTGCATTGTTGTTCCCACCTAATCCAGACAGGAAGAAATGGCCAGACAAGTTTGTATTCAAGACATTTGTGTTCATACCACAAGAAGCAGTTGAGAAGTCATCAAATTCAGAGACATATACCAATTTCAAGAGACAAAAATATATTGCTGTCACAAGTGGTAATGTAACAGACTATGATGAGATATTAAGACAGCAATTGCATATAAGTAAAGATATTTGTTTACAGGGTGTCTATTACGATGCATGGAATGCTACACAATATGCTATCAATGCCACAGAACAAGGACTTCCATTAGAACCATATTCACAATCATTAGGTAATTTCAACAAACCTACTAAATATTTAGAGATGCTAATACTATCAGGAAAATGCATTATTGATACAAATCCTTGTGTGAAATGGTGTTTTGCAAACGTAGAATTGAAGTTTGACTATAACGACAATTGTAAACCTGTAAAGTCACAAGGAGACAAAGCAAAGAAGATAGATGCTGTCATTTCTATATTGGAGTCATTAGGTGGTTATTTGAACAGTCCAAATTTTGTTCCAGAGGTAGTAGCAATCTAAACACACATGTGTTTATTATTAAATATATATACATTGATTTACAATGGGATTATTTTCTAGAAAAAAGACAGAACAAAGAAACTTAGATGTTGATACAGGTGGACTTGGACTTAGTAATTTGTTACTTAAATCACAAATACCATCAATTAGTCTATCATCAGTATTTGCTGCTATTGAGATTATATCTAATAGTGTGGCAGAATTGCCTATAAATGTAAAGACAAGAGAAGATGACAAAACAGGGTTGTTACAGATACATCCAATATATGATGCACTCAACAATGGTCTCATGACTAAATTCATGCTAATCAAAATGCTTGTCACAGACATGTTATTATATGGCAATGGTATAGCATATATTGATAGAGAAGTTGATGGAACACCTAAGTCTATTATATTTTGTCCTTATGGTACATACAATATTATGTATAATCAAGTTACACGTACACTTGTCTATAAGATACCAACAATACGAAAAGGACAAATTGAACCAATCGATGTCATACATTTGATTAAGAACTCTAAGAATGGTGTAGAAGGTATTGGTATATTATTTTATGCATCACACACATTAGAATTAGCAAAAGCAACAGAGAAAGCAGCACAAGACTATTTTAGTTCTGGTTGTCATGTCGCAGGTATATTGTCAACAACAGCAACACGTTTGACAAAGGAACAAAGAGAGACAATCAGAGATGCATGGAATCAAGCACATGGAAACAAAGGTACAGGTATGGCAATATTAGAGAATGGCATGCAATATTCACCTGTTGCAGCAAACTCTAAAGAATCACAATTACTTGAGACTAGACTATTCAATTTGAATGATGTAGCAAGATTTTTCTCTATTTCACCAGTATTGTTAGGTGACTTATCACATTCTTCTTATTCAACAATCGAAGCATCCCTTTTGGAATTCGTAACCCATACTCTTTTCCCATACATCACATTGATTGAGAATGAATTCACTAGAAAACTAATCAAACCAAGTGAGAAGAATCTATACATTGACTTAGATGAGAACTACATCATTAAATCAGACAAACAATCACAAGCAAACTATTTGTCTACATTAGTCGGAAAAGGAATAATGACTATCAATGAAGCAAGACATCAATTAGGACTTAACCCAATGGATGGTGGAGATGAACTTATCATTCCATTTACCAACATCAATGATAATAAGATTAATTCTGACAATCAGGATGACGACAAAAATACAGAAGAAATACAAGATGAACAACAAACTTGAATATAGAGCAATATCTGACTTCTCAAAGGATGAAGAATCACGTACAATTAGAGGTTTAGCTATTCCTGTAGAGCAAAGAAGTGAAGTATTATATGGTGAAATTAGAGAAATGATTACACGTTCAGCAGTTGATGAAGAACTTATCGCTTCAAATGATGTAAAATTGTACATTGACCATATGCCGATGCGTGGAACATTAGCACGTTCAAAATATGGTAAAGGAAGTTTGAAATTATTCATTACAGAACGTGGACTAGAGTTTGAGACAACATTACCTGATACTGAACTTGGTAATGAGATATTAAGAGGAATGGAACGTGGAGACTATGACCAGATGTCATTTGGGTTTTTAGTAGGTAAAGACCATTATGACTCAAAACCAGATGAGAATGGTATTTGGAACAGATACATCGACAACTTCAAGATGCTTGATGAAATATCTATTCTTTCACAACTACCAGCTTATAGTCAAACAGAAGTAAGCAAGAGAAGTTTAGACGAAGCAAAAGAAGTCTATAACAAAGAATTAGAAGAACGTAATTTAGAAGAACAGAAAAAAGAAGAAGAATTATTAAACTCATTAGATGCTAAGATGAGTGAAGTTGAAGAATTGGCAAAATTGGATAACTAAACTATAAACATTGTTTATTATTAAATATAAATATATTGAATTATGTCTATGGCACTCAATTCATTACAATTAAAAGACTCAATTCATCAAATGGTGGAAGAATGTCGTTCAATTGTTGATTTATGCAAAAATGAGAAGCGTGAAATGACAGAAGAAGAGACAAACCAATTTGAACAATTGAAAAAAGATATTGAAGCAAGAAAACAAGACCTTGCTACTTTAGAAGCAAAACTTCAAACATATGAAGAGAATCTTCCTAACGAAGAAAGAAAACAAGAAAAAAATATAACTAGTAATAGATCTATGAAAAACACTTTAGTTAAAGAGATACGTAATGCTCTTGACAATGGTATTAAGACAATCAAGGTTAATGCAGAGACACGTACTATGACCGTTCAAGGTTATGGTGAAGGTGCTGGCGCAGTAGACGGTGTACACGACCAAGTTATTGAAACTGAAATCAAAGGTATATTAGAACCACTTTATGCTAATTCTGTATTAGCAAAGTTAGGTGTTAAGTTCTACCCAGGTCTCCCACAAGGTGACATTCAAATTCCTATCATGGGTAAGTCAAATGTAGGTTGGGCAGGTGAAATTGCTGCTGCTACAGCAACAGGTAATGCATTCACAACTAAGAAACTTTCACCAAAACGTTTAACTGCTTACATCGACATTTCTAAACAACTTATCTATCAAGATACAATTGGTGTTGAATCAGCAATTCGTAGAGACATTGTTAATGCATTGAATGACAAACTTGAAGCAACTATCTTAGGTAATGTTGCAGGTGACACTGAAAAACCAGCAGGTATTTTCTATAATGTTTCACCAACAACTTGTGATACATTCGCAAAAATATGTGCATTAGAAGCAACTATTGAAAATGCTAACTTCACAGGTGAAATGAAATACTTACTTTCTCCAAGTGCAAAAGCAGAACTTCGTGCTATGGCAAAATCTACAAAGTCTACACAATTAGTACTTGAAGGTGGTGAAGTTGATGGTGTTCCTGCAGTTGTAACATCTAATGTTGCTGGTAAGAACTTCATCTATGGTGACTTCTCTAACATCGCAGTTGGTTCATGGGGTGACATCGACATCACAATTGACGAATATACACAAGCTGTTAATGGTTGCGTACGTCTTGTAATCAACGCATATTTCGATGAAGTTATCTTACGTCCAGAAGGATTAGCTTATGGTGTAACAAGTGCATAATTTAAATGTGTACTTTTGACTTTCATATAAATATTTAAACTTTTTCATTTTGCTGAGGGTGGGTATTCGCCCATCCTCATTTTTCATAAATATATAATCGTTTAGCATGAATTATTTAACATTGTCAATGATAAAGCAACAACTTGTAATTGATAGTGACTTTACAGATGATGACGTATATTTAACTGCTCTTGGTGATACTGCAGAAGAATTAGTTGAACAACAGATAAACAAAAAATTAGTTGATGTACTTGCAGACAATAACAATATCATGCCTGCACCACTTATTCATGCTATGAAAATGATAGTTGAATATTTCTATGACAACAGAGGTAGTGGAGATAATGACATTCCAACCGCTTTCTACTACATGTGTTCACTTTATAGATGTTATAAATAAATTTTTATTACAAATATGAAGGCAGGACAATTAAAATACAAGATTGAAATTTGGACTCCAACTATAATAACAACTGATTATGGTACACACAAAGAAGTTTATAGTTTGTTATGTTCAACCAGAGCAAATGTATTTTTCAATTCTGGTACACGTACAACAGAAAATGATGAGATAGTCTACCCAAAGACAAGAACATTTATAGTAAGACATTATATACCTGTCACTGACCCAATGAGAGTTAAGTTTGAAGGTAAGTTCTATCAAATTGTTTCAATCAACAAGAACAAATACTATAACAACACAGAAATCATAGCAGAATTAGTAAATGAATAGTTTGACCTTAACACATAATACAGATGAGACACTGGACTTCCTAAACAGATATACAGATGTTGTACATAATGCAAAACAATTTGCATTAAGGAAAGCAGCAAATGTAATCAAGGATGAAACTATTTCTACATTCAAGAAGACAGGTATACATTATGGTCGAAATCCATTATATTCAGACACATTGATTGAAGGTATTAGGACAAGTAAGATTAATGCAGATACTATCAAGGTACATATAATGGGTGTAAGGTCAAAGAAATCAGGTACATTCAGGTTGAGATTTTTTGAAAATGGTACAAAAGACAGGTTTCAAAAAACATATAACGGTAAACCATTGAAGAAGAAACGTAATCTTGGACATATCAATGCATATAATTTCTTTGAGTCAGCAAAATCTAGTTCAATCAATAAAGCAGAAGAAACGTTCACAGAAATGTTCGACAAATATATATCAAATAATAGTTAATGGATAATACAATATTAGCGGGTAAGTACGTACGAAAGGTTATGATAGAGAATAGTGAACTAACTGCACTTATTCCATCAAATAAGATATTTCCATTAGTGGCAAATGCAGATACAACCTATCCATTTATTGTATATTCACGTAACAACTTAACTCCAATATATACAAAGGATTACTTAACAGATAATGTAGTTTCATTTACAATTATTGTAGTAAGTGATGAATATGTAGAGACATTGGATATAGCAAATGCAGTTCGTCATGCATTGGAATCATATCGATACAAAGACGAAAATATAACAATCAACCCGATTAAGTTTGAATCAGTAATTGAAGAAACTTATGATGACGCATATATACAGAGAATGACAATATCATTCACTGCACAATAAAAGAAACAAATATATCAAACAACATAATATTATGGCTAATCAAATTATTAAAGGTGATACTCTTATGCTTTTCAAAGGTGACAGCGCTTTGGCATATGCTACTGCTCACACTTTAACTATCACAGGTAATACTATTGATATTTCAAGTAAAGACCATGGATATTGGGGTGCTTCTGAAGTTGGTAATATTACATGGGAAATCACATCTGAAAACCTTTATACATCACAAGACTATGATGCATTATTTACAGCAATGGTAGCAAAGACTCCTATCACAGTTTCATTTGCACCAGCAAGCAACTATAATGAAAATGGTCTTTCAGATTCTTTGACAGCATGGACTAAAGGTCTTGGTTATACTGGTAAGGCAGTAATTAGTTCACTTGTTGCAAATGCAAATACAGGTGAAAATGCAACATTCTCTGTTACTTTAACAGGTGTTGGTGCAATCACTAAAGATGTTGCAGCAGTAACTCCTGCTAACCCATAATAATATATAGGCTGTATTTTATCACAGTACAGGATGCAAGGTCAACCTTGCATCCTTTTTTGTTTCAATATTGTTATATTACATCAACAATTCAAAACTATTTTTTATTTTTACTTAAATATATCAAACTTATTATATGAAAGTAAATATAAATGGAAAAGAAGTAGAACTTAAGTACTCATTCAGAGCATTAATGGTGTACGAAAATATTACTGACAAAGCATTCAACCCAAAAAATTTATCTGACATAATCAATTTCTTCTATTCATGTGTATTATGTCAAACAATGAAAGAATCAGAACCATTAGGATATGAAGAGTTCTTAGACTGGTTAGATGATAATCCAGAAGAAGTTAATTCTTTTTCAGAGTGGTTAATGTCAATGTTAGGTATAAATGACAAACTATCACCTGAACCAACACACAAGACTAAGCAAGATGATGAAGTAGATGAATCAAAAAACTAGCTGTCCATGAAGTGTTTAGAGTAATCGTTGTGCAGTATAGAATGGTTACACCAGAATATTTCATGGATATTATGCAACCTTGGGAACTTGCAGAATTTGCTAATGTCATAGAATACAATAATGCTGCTGGATGGGAACAAACCCGTTCAATAATGTATATGATAGCGCAAGTCAACTCAAAGAAGAAATTGTCTATTAAAGACATAATGAAACTGCCTTGGGATATGGAAAACAACAAGAGCAATAAAGAGATTACAAATGAGGAAATAGCAATGTTACAGAAGAAGGCAGAGGAAAGAATAAAACTAATGAAACAACAAAAACAAACAGATAACTAAAATGGGTAAAACTGTCTTAGAGATACAAGCCAAAGATAATGCGTCTCAGGTTATCAATGGTGTAAAACAATCAATTGATGGTGTTAAGAAATCAGTTGAAGGTGCAGCACAATCATCATCTGACTTAGACAAAATAAAACAACAGTTTGACAAGATAACTAGTGCTGCAATGCCACCAAAGAAAGAAATGCGTCAATTACGTGAGTTAATGGCAAGAATGAATCTTAATGGACTTGCAAACACTGATGTATTCACTGAGGTAGCACAAAGAGCAGGTGAACTGAAAGATGCTATGTCGGATGCATCAGATGCAATGAATAGATATGCAAGTGATACATTCACATTACAAGCAACGGCACAGGCATTTCAAGGTGTTGCTGCAGCAGGTTCAATTGCAACAGGTGTAGTTGGTTTATTAGGTGGTGAGAATGAGAAACTACAAAAGATATTAGTAAAAGTCCAAGCAGCACAAGCAGTATTGAATGGTGTAATGGCAATTGCTAATATACTTAACAAAGACTCTGCTTTGATGTTGAAACTTAAAGCAATAAGAATGGCAACATCTAAGGATGTCACTGTTGCAGACACAGTAGCAACACAAGTAAACACAGTAGCACAAGTAGCAAACAAAACTGCGGTTAAATCAGGAACTATTGCACAAACTGCATGGAATGTAGCAAAGGCAATAGGTAAAGCGATGTGTGGTGACTTTACTGGACTTTTGTTATTAGGTATTGGTGCTATTACAACATATGCACTTGTAACTGACACTGCAACAGATGCAGAAGAAAATAGAAACAAAACACTGTCAGAAGCACAAAAACTCCAGAAAGAGAAATCAGAGACAGAACAAGCAATGGCATCTGCTGTTGCAAATGCAGCAGCACAACAACTTGCATCATATTACAAACTTCAACAAAAATGGAATGAATGCAATGGTGATGTAGAGAAACAAAGAAAGTTCATGGCAGATTATAGGACAGAGATAAACAATACTGGATTTGCTGTAAATGACCTTAAATCAGCAGAAGATTTCTTTGTAAACAACACTGATGCAGTAGTACAAGCAATCATGCAACGTGCAAGAGCACAAGCTGCATATGAAGTAATGGTTGACAAGTTGAAGAAATCATTAGAGAAACTGGAAGAAAAATCAGTTCGTTCAGGTGACTACTATACAACACCAACACCAGACAATTTAACAGCAGAAGAAAAACAATGGTTAAGAAAAAATGTACCTGGGTCATTCAATTACACAACAAGATATCATCGTTCAACAGGTACATCTTATGATGTTGAGTCTGGTGTAACTGACAAAGGACTAGAAGAAATAAGAAAACGAAGAAATCAACAGGCAATTGGACGTAAGAAACAATGGCAAGCAGAAGTAAAGAAGAATATAAATGGTGATTTAAAATTTTATGCTGATATTGTCATTGATGCTAATAGTAAGTTACAAGACATCCAAAAACAATATGGTTTAAAAGAATACACACCACCAAAACATACAACTGGTGGTCATACAAACAAACCAGACAAGAAAACAGAAACACCAGCAGCAAAGAATAGTATTGCTGATATGGAAAAGACTGTTTCTGAATTAGAGACTAGTTTGAAGAAAGGACTTATTCCAGATGAATCTATTCCTAAGACCATTGATACAATCAAACAACTTAAGGATAAAATAGAAGCAGAGAAAATACGTCTTGGATTTGTTGTGGCACCAAAAGAAGGTTCTATTGCAGCAATGCAAAAAGAATTAAATAAGATTACTTCTGACTTACAAAATGGACTTATAAGTGAAGATAAGATAGAAGCAACAAAGAAAAAGGTTGAGAAGTTACAGAAGGACATCAAATCTAAGAAGATGGAACTTGGTTTAGAACCTATGATAGAGACAGGTTCTATTGGTGATTTGCAAAATCAAATAAGTGAGATTGAAGACCAACTTAAGAACAAGAAACTTACATTTGATGCACGTCTTAAACTTGTAACAAAGAAGGAAGAATTACAAAAACAGATTGATGCTAACTCTGACTTAAAGGATATTACAATAAAAGCAAATGTTGAACCAGTCATTGTACAAAAAGGTACGGTTGAGGATAAAAGGTTATCATTAAATAATGCTAAAACTATTGCTAATCGTATTAAGGAAGATGTTGATAATGGAATAATAGACACTAAGAAGGCAAAAGAGCAAATCAATGAACTAAATGAACAACTTCAATCACTTGGACTTAAACCAATTAAAATAGAATTGACAACAAACTGGAGTAAGTTCATGGATGGAGCAAATGCAGCATTTAGTGCAGCAGGTGCACTTGATAATGTAGTTAATAGTGCTGACAGATTGACAGATGCATTATCTGGAAATGGTGATGCATGGACAATATTCACATCAGCAATAAGTCTAGTTGAAGGTGTATTGAATGCAATAAACACAGCAATGGAAATTTCTAATATGCTAAGTAGTATAAGTGCAGCAAACAAGGTAACAGAAGCAGGTGCAAGTGTAGCAGCAGGAACAGCAGCAACAGAACAAGCAGCAATGGAAGCAGCAACAATAGCACCAAAGACAGCAGAGACAGTAGCAAACAAAGCATTAGAAGCATCTGTACTTGACTTGGCAGCAGCAGAGATATTCGCAGCACATGCAGCAATTCCATTTGTTGGTCCAGGTATAGCAACAGGATTGGTTACAGGTATGATGGCAGCAATGGCAGCACAACATGCAGCATCATTATCATTACAAGCATATGCTGATGGTGGTATTGTCAAAGGAAGATATAATATTGGTGACTATAACATTATAAGAGCAAACAACGGCGAAATGATATTAAATAATAGACAACAAGCAAACTTGTTCAAAGCAATAGACCAAAACAGGATAGGAAATGATGTTGTCAATTCAGGACAGGTAGAATTCTTGATAAAAGGTGACAAACTTTATGGTGTCTTGAAGAACTATGAAAAAATACACAAAAGATAAAAATGTCTACAATTATAAGAGGTGGATTTAAGGATAACAAAGAAAGATTAGTGACTATAGAAATATTGTCACCACTTGGTACAGGTGAATATGACTTGAATGATGAAGACTCACCTATAAAAATAGCATTTGACTCAATCAATATTGAATATGACATAGATGATATGTTTGAAACAATATTAACAAAAACAATGTCTATAGACTTAGTGACAACAAGATATTTTGGTGATATATTGTTTTCAGATAGAGTAAGACAAGTAAAGGTCACTGTAAAAATACAAGATATTGTGTTGTTCTCTGGTTATATTGAACCATATACATATTCCCAAGACTATGCAAATAAACTAAACAACTTCACTATTAACTGCATTGATGAATTGGGTTGCCTCAAATATGATTATATGTACAAACATACTGATTGGAAGACAATCATTAACCGTGAACAACCAATATCTTTCAAAGAATATCTTTCTATGATATTGCCTACAAGTGCATATTATGATATGTCTAAACGTATAGGTAATGATAGTGTATTAGAAAAATTAGGTGTTTCACAAGAGATATTTCTTGGTGAGAGTGAAGATAAGATGAAAGACAACCAAAAAGTACTTGAAATCATCCTTAAATATTTGAATCTTCACATTATACAAAATGGTAGTGACATATTCATCTTTGACTGGAACACTATAAAGAACAAATCAAACAACCAGACATTCACTAATATATTTGACAACACAACAAAGACTATCAATATCAGTCAGGTGAACATTGACAAAAATGCATATAATGATGATAGTACAAACATCAGTATTAGTGAGACATATAACCAAATAAAACTTAAAGTAAATGTAGACACTAATGACACTATAGTAACTGACCCACTTGACTCAGACAACTTGGAATATGAATCTAACTACAAACAACTTTGGTTCAGTGACTATATATCAAATGGTACAGGTGTAAGAGCACATGATGCATTCAATAGCATAATAAAACAAGGTTATGAGAATGGAAACACTATTGTACACTCATATGATGCATGGTCACGTAGAGACTGGTATTTCAAGTTATGTTATAACCCACAATGGTTGTTGAAATGGGGTGGAAAAGATGTAAGGAACTGGATAGAAAAAGACAACAATGGTAATATAATCAACACCAGTCGTATACTTGAAGCAATGAAAAACTATAGATTTTTCCCATATATACTATCAGTAGGAAAAAATGAAGATGAGTTAAATCGCAACAACCAGACACGTTTGACTAGTGATGGTGGTGTAAAAGGAAAGATTTCAACCAATAACTACATTGTCATATCAGTGAATGGAAATAAAGACAATAGTGAAGATGAGTTCAACCGTATACAAAATGACATAGACAGGTCATCAAACTATAATGCTGGTACTAATACTGCTGATGGATTATTAGAATATATTGGTACCACAAGTGGACAATATTCACCTACTGATGATGATACAACAAACTATCTTATATTCAAAGGCAATATCACATTGAATCCTGTAATAACGTCATCTTGGTTCAGGGAAACTGTTATTTATTATGCTACATCAAATCAATCAGGTTATAACATGGGTTTGACTTTCCAACAAATATATGATTCTGTGAAGAATGGATATTGGGTAATGCCAATACACAATGAAATATTATATGCACAACAATTCTGGGAAGCAACAACACCCGGTACATTAGAACATCAAGCACCAACAAAACAAATGCTAATACCATTGGTTGAACTAGAAGGAAGTGATTTGCTTGAATACAACTATTCTGGACATGCTGATGACAATGACAAATTTGACAAGTTCGCAGTCATAGAATGTGAACTTAAGATAGGTGACAAATATCTTGTAGAGACATATACTAATGGCGACAAACAAAAACCTATGTATATATGGAGTGATGAAGCAAACTTGCCATATGTAGAAGGTGTGAAGAAAAAGACATTCTCAATAGGTTTTGATCCAAGTATAGGACAGTGTATAATTGGTCCAGAAT
>Ga0326514_10001857_pt1 | contig 13558 bp, 10 predicted proteins | sample 3_2548_0518_D_FD_203653 | JGI IMG/M metagenome (GOLD analysis project Ga0326514, IMG submission 203653) | Bovine rumen microbial communities from UC Davis, California, United States - 3_2548_0518 | ecosystem: Host-associated > Mammals > Digestive system > Stomach > Rumen | place: USA...
CGGCTTGGCAACACCAATTGCGTAAGACAGCTGGATCTCGCACTTGTCAGCCAGACCTGCAGCTACGATATTCTTGGCAGCATAGCGGAGGGCGTAAGCTGCGGAACGGTCAACCTTGGTGCAGTCCTTGCCGGAGAATGCGCCGCCGCCGTGACGAGCGTATCCGCCATAAGTGTCAACGATGAGTTTGCGTCCTGTAAGTCCGCTGTCACCGTTAGGGCCGCCGATTACAAATCTGCCGGTGGGATTGATAAAGAACTTGGTATTCTCATCTACCATCTCTGCAGGCAGAACCGGACCGAATACATACTTTTTGATATCCTCGTGGATCTGTTCCTGGGTAATCTCGGGGCTGTGCTGGGTAGAAAGAACAACTGCGTCAATACGTGAGGGCTTGCCATTCTCATCATACTCCAGGCTGACCTGGGATTTTCCATCGGGACGAAGATAAGGCAGGGTGCCGTCCTTGCGGACCTGGGCAAGCCTCCTGGTCAGCTTGTGAGCCAGGGAAATCGCATAAGGCATGAGTTCAGGGGTCTCGTTGCTTGCATAGCCGAACATCATACCCTGGTCACCGGCGCCGATTGCTTCAAGCTGCTCATCAGTCATCTTATGCTCTTTTGCTTCCAGGGCCTTATCTACGCCCATAGCAATATCTGTGGACTGCTTGTCCAGAGCTACGATAACGGCACAGGTATCTGCGTCAAAGCCAAATTTAGAATCATTATAACCGATCTCGCGGATGGTATCTCTGACGATCTTCTGGATATCAAGATTTGCTGTGGTGGTGATTTCACCCATAACAAGAACCACACCGGTTGTAGCGCATGTTTCGCAGGCAACACGGCCCATCGGATCCTGTCTCATGATTTCATCAAGGATCGCGTCAGAAATCTGATCGCAGATCTTATCGGGATGTCCTTCTGTAACGGACTCAGATGTAAAAAAACGTCTCTCCATGGTATAAAACCTCGCTTTCTGGTAGGGCTGCCTCTCCGGTTCTCCACCCGTATGCAAGAGGCTGCCATGATCTGTTTCTTCATCTGCAAAAAGAAAAACCATCGATGGAGACTCGATGGTTTATATCAATCAAATCTCCCTTATTGTTCGATTTACTCGCTCAGGCTGGCACCTTCCCGTAACGGGGGTTGCCGTGACTTCACAGATCCTTACATCTCCATCACTCTGAATAAGAGAAAATTACTTATATCTATTCGATTGTTTTTCCAGACGGGAGCATGCCCCCGCTGCAGCATATGCAGTATACTGCAAAGGTTTTTATAATGCAACCACTTTATTTAAAAAAAATGCAAATATGAGCAAATATCAAATAATGGTCCGGACACCTTACTGATTCATCCGCCTCTTCAGATCCAGGTCAAAGGAAAGGGTCTTGTTTCTGGTCAGTTCCATAAAAGCTTCCACATCCTTATCCGACTCCGTACGGACGATCTGGGCGCCAAGCTTCTGCAGTTTGACCTCAAAATCCTCATACCCTCTCAGGATATACTTGATATCATCAACAAATGTATAACCATCAGCGGATAATCCCGCAATCACAAGAGCCGCGCCTGCCCGCAGGTCTGGCGCCTGTACCTTGCAGCCCCTCAGCTGGTCCACGCCGGTGATGTAGGCTTCATCGCCTTTATCATTGACATTAATATCCGCGCCCATAGCCTTCAGCTGCTCCACATAGGCGAAACGGTTCTCAAAAATGCTCTCTGTAATAATGCTGTTGCCCTTAGCCATTGTCAGCACAACCGCAATCTGGGGCTGCATGTCTGTAGGGAAACCCGGATAAGGGCTGGTCTTAACATTGGTATACTTGAGATTCTCTGCCCCGATCACTCTGACCGCATCATCATAATTCTCCACCTTGCATCCTGTCTCACGCAGCTTTTGACTGATGACTTCCAAATGTCTGGGGATTACATTCTTCAGGACGATATCTCCCCTGGTAGCAGCAGCGGCCATCATAAAGGTGCCGGCTTCAATCTGATCCGGAACGATGGGATAGGTACATCCATGGAGTTTCTCAACGCCGCGGATAATAATCTTATCTGTACCTGCTCCCAGGATCCTTGCTCCCATACGGTTAAGCAGGTTGGCAACGTCAACCACATGGGGTTCCTTCGCAGCACTGTACATAACGGTCCTGCCGGGGGCCAGAACAGCCGCCAGCATAACATTGATGGTTGCGCCTACAGACACAACATCAAAAAAGATATTGGCGCCGTGAAGGTCATCTGCCTCAACTTTATAAGAACCGTATTCAGTAACTTCCTGCTTTACCCCCAGCGCCACAAACCCCTTGGTATGCTGGTCAATGGGACGTGCGCCGATAGCACACCCGCCGGGCAGCGCAACTTCCGCGCGCCGGCGCTTGCCGATCAGAGCGCCGATCAGATAATAGGATGCCCGGATTCCCCTGATATAATCATACAGAACCTTATCCGTATGGATCGATGAAGCAACGATCGTAACGGTATGCCTGTTCAGACGCTCTACCTCCCCGCCGATATCCTCGATAGCTCTCAGCATAACATTGATATCACTGACATCAGGAAGATTCTCCAGTGTCACAGGCTCATCTGTCATGATTGCGGCAGCCAGAATGCCCAAAGCCGCATTTTTGGCGCCGCCAATGGTTACTTCCCCATGAAGAGGAATGCCACCCTTCATTAAAAACTGCTGCATATAGTTCTCCATAATCATCACAAAAGCGATGATAAAACCTGATTTCTGATTTCTTATATCTAATATCTATTCCGTCAAATACTTATAATCACATTATTGGCAGATATGCATAACAGACGCATATCCTTATCAATCCATTATACCACAGAGGGCAAATAATTCAAGACTTGGCAGATCTGTGCCCCGTGCCCATGGCAGGCCGGATGCATGCCTTAACGCATACAGGCGATAAAGACATTGCCCGCCTCTTCAAACATGGCCTCAGCCTCTGTGATACCCAGGGAAACTGTCTCGGCAGATGCAGGATCCCACATAAATACCTTGCTGTTGCCGATACCCTTGATCAGAACCGGTCCATCCGGTGTCTGGGCAAAGATCGGGTGGCCATTGCCCAGATAGAACCAGGCAATCTGCTGCAGACTGCAGCCCTTCAGATTGTTGACCTTAAGGCCGGTCGCCTTGAGGCCTTCCGCAAGGATTCCTGCATCGGTCAGGCCTTCCTCAGCAAGGGCAGGCAGGGACTCTTCGTAGCTGCCGCCTTCGTATTCCGCCAGCACTTTCAGGCACAGATACTTGCGTTCCTCCAGGCCGGTTTCTGTTCTGGTGGAATTCAGTCTGGTCATACTGTAAGTATGATAGCCTCGTCTCAGGCAGTAACTTCCATTGCTGTCCACCACATAACCATAGGATGCATATACTTTTTTCACAGCAGAAGCGGCTGACGTGTAAAAGCCCTTCAATTCACTGCCTGCATATGCAAAGTACAGTTTTTCAAGCGTATCATCCTTTGCGCTGATAGTCAAGTAGGAACTATCTGTGATAGCAACCTGCTCAACAGAAATCACCTTGCTGATCTGCAGGATCTGGCCTGTCGTGATCCTCCATACAGGATATCCTGCCGCCGCCGATGTGCTGATCAGTACATCTGCCGCAGCTGCAGGGGGCGTCATGTTTTCAATCAGGGCGTCATCCGATGTTTCCGCCAGGCCGGAGGAAGTGATCAACATCCGCTTCAGGGTAATGCTTCCCCTGCCGATCGCAGTACCTGTGACCAGGATCTTGCTCTTCTGGTAAGAGGAAACCACCTGATTGTTCTCATCATAGATCTGGACAGCATACATTGGTCTGGATACCTCAGACTTGTATTTTTTATAATGCCCCTTCTTGATCCTGCCCACAGCCAGATCCGATTCTATAAAGCCGATTGCCCGCAGATATTCGCCATCTTCCGCTTCGATCACATTCTGACGCCCGCTCTCCAGATAGAACACACGGATACGGTCCGCGCCGCCCTGATGTCTGCCCTCTTCCCAGGCGATTACACTGTTGTCCTTGCTGGTTACGATCGTGCTTTCTGTGATATCTGAAGCCGCCATCAGGCATTCTCTTCCTGCAAAATCAATCGCGTAGAGATTGCCGTCCATCATCATATAGAAAAGACCTGTATCTGTAATATAAGCCAGTCTGCCCATGGACTTTTCCAGCAGATCTGCAGATCTTGTATAAGGCATGAAGAAACGCTCATTCAGCATATTCTCTTCATAATTATAAGTATAGTAAATGATACCGGTCTGCCCCTCGTGGCTGCCTCTGCTGATATAACCGTAGAGAAGGAAGGAGACATCGCCGTTATCCTCCGCAGAAACCAGCTTAACCGAATAATTGTTCAGAACAGGATCGGACGCATCCACATAATTATTGCTGCCATACAGAAGACGCAGATTGCCCTTGTCATAATTATCCTTGTACTCCAGCCAGATACCGGACCTGGCTGAAAAAAGAATATTATTGCCGGAGGCAGAAACAATATGATCCAGTTCTTCCTCATCCTGAATGCCCAGTTCCAGATAACCGCTTTCCTCCGCAGGACTCTCGTCCAGCATCTCCGATACAGAGCGGGAATAATCCAGCAGATACTTCCTGCCCTCCACAATCTGTACCGTATAAACCTCCCGGACTGCAAGGGGATGAACGGATCCATCTTCCGCTGTCATCCGCATCCTGGAATCCATGGTAAATGTGCCCAGGCCGGCACTGCTGATATCTGTCAGACGAATCCTGCTGGTTCCCTTCTGCTCCGGATCGAGATAATTCCATAGAAGTTTTTTATAGGAACTGCCCAGTGAAACCCTGGCAAGAGAATCACTGTTATCGGTCCTGGTCTTCAGATAAGTCGCCATACCGGATGCCTGGTCCGTATGAATGGTTTTATAATGAAAATCCTGAATAAAGTCAATCATATCGCCATAGCGCAGGTTTCTGCCCCAGATCAGCCTTGTATAGTAGCTGACCTGCTCATGCGCCTGGGTCGAAAGCGTGATCTTCATGATATATTCCTGGTCTTCCACAAGAAGATTCTTAAGACCCGCATCGCAGACAAGCTGTCTCCTGCCGTCATCCAGAGTCTTCTCATTGAAGGTGTCAACCGTAACCCGGTCCACCAGCTGGGTCAGATCCAGGCTCCTGATTTCATAGGAAACCGTCTTCACCGGATCCCCGTACTCTGTGATCCGCATCTTCATCTCCAAAGACTGACTGACCGGTGTAATCGTATCCCTCATATACCGGGCAGACATCTCATCCACATGGCCCTGCATCATATTAATATATGTGCCGGCCGGAGCAAGTTCCACTACAGGAAGCGCTCTTGAAGACTCATCAGCGCCGGACCTTACTTCGTCCTCCCTGGTCCGGTGTGTCCAGAAAATAAAAACAGCCGCCGAAACCGCAAACAATAAGACCAGCAGCACGGCTTTCCTTAAGGTTTTGCCCACTTTACTCTGGCCGCGCACTCTCCTGGTCCTGTTCTGGCGAGGTTCCTGAGACCTCGGCTGACGACTGCTGTGTCTATGATTTCGCTTCATATATATCAATCCCGTATACTAAATTCCGTACATACAAATCGGTTTATATCTTTTTCATTGTATCAGCCGCATATATCTTTGTCAAACAATGCCGGCCTGCCCATATTAAAAGACTATTACCGATTTTTTACGTTTAAAGCAAAAGAGGAATGCTCCTGCGCACCCCTCATTGTCAACGGTCCTTTTCCTGCCTGAACCTCTGCAGATTGAACGTATCTCTGCAGATTGAACGTATCTCTGCAGATTGAACGTATTCCTACAGATTCTCAGACTGATTCTTTTTTAAACTGTTAAGATAACGGTATACTGTAGGAACAGAACTGCCGATCCGGCTGGCCACTGCGCCGACTGCCCCTTTCACACGGAAAGTACCCATATCATAGAGTTTTGCCACTACTTCCACTTTCTTCCTGTGGCCAAGAGGCGTATCCCCTACTGCATATTCCGGACAAACCAGTTTAAGATTATGTTCCACCAGCTCCTCAACGCCCATAGAAATCAGGTCTGTATCCGTCTCCTCCATCGAATCAACATACAGATCCCATTTTTCACCAATACTCATAAAAGCAGCCTGAATAAAGCGAAGACCAGTAATATCAACAATAACTTCCAGCATCAGCTCCGGTTTTCCCGAATCTGACTCTATAATAATAGCCGAATGTCTTTCCCTGTCAGCTGCGTTTCTTCCCGCATAAGCGACATATTCCGTCTGCCCGGTCTTCTGATATCTGGCGACCAATGCCCTCTCAGCTTCCCCCATCGGAATACCTATCTCTTTTACTGCACCATAACCATAGGATGCCGTTACAGGCATATTACTTTTGCTAAGGTCATACAGAACTGTACTTGTCACCTTACCGAAGGTCTGTGCCAGAAACCTTGCCATCTGGTCATAGCGATCATACTCATAACCCATTATCAATTCCCCCTGCTGTAATACACGGAAATCTAATTTTTTAAATAGTCATAGTCATTTCTCATCTATACTGTGATATTGTAACATATTTTTATTATTTTAAATCATTTCTATAAGTATATAATCATTAATAATTCATTATTTCTGCATGACATTTTTATAAATTTGTGTTTATCTCAGCTGCCGGGAGCTCCACTGGAGCATTATTACGCATACTTAGGCACGCGAGGATGCGCACGGAGGGTCATAAGCACGTTTACAATTTGCAAAAAAACTACTATGATATAACAGATGCGGGCGAGACTTGAACTCAACCGGCATCCGCAATCCCGCAGGCTTATACACGCCGCCTAAGTACCTTAGTCACCAGGCGGATCAAATCTTCATCGGAGGCTTTTTATGCCAGGTTATATCTTACATATGGCAGCAGCCTATGAACTGCTCCCTCTGCTCAAAGAGCGCGGCCTGATCAATGGGCCGGAGGAAGAGAATGATTTTAATGTTTCCAATCTGATTCCAGACTCAACCGACCACAAATCCAGAACACATTACAGGCATACAGATGATAAATCTATCCTGTTCCGTGTTCCCCAGCCCTGGCGATTTCAGGAAGCCTATCCGCAGCTCAATCTCACTCCCTGCGGGCTGGGCTATCTCTATCACCTGTATACAGACCAGATCTTTTATAACGATTATTTCAACCGCCACATCAGGATTACAGATGATGACCTGAAGCTGCAGGTCCGCAAAAAACAGATGACCAAAGTAATCCTCAAGGATTTTAACCGGATCATATCCTATCAGGAATATTATGAAAAGCGTCTCATATATGACGACTATACGATCATAAATGCACTTCTGGAAGAAAAATACAAGCTGAACTACGATTTCCTTCCCGTCAGGAATCCGGGGATCAAAGAGGTTGATTATGGACGTATATCAGAAATCAGAGACCAGATTCTCTATTATTCTGATCTAAGCAGGAAGCTGACCAGTCACAAAACCACTGTCCTGAGTCCTGAGCCGCTTCTGCAATTTATCGAAACTCTACCGGCAAGATTCCTGCTGGAATATATCGATACATAAAAGGCACAGATTCACAGGTGCATTCACAAGCGCATTCATACGTGCAAAAACGCTTTCAGCACAATGCTGAAAGCGTTTTGTCATGTCATTTCAGGATAAAGTCTGCGGCAAAACTCACTGCAAAACTTTACGCAGCATAAGCTTTTTCTCAGCGTAAGCAATGCCCGCCGCAGGCATTACTCACCGCAGAGGTATTACTCTCTGTAAACGATAACCGGCCATCCTGCTGAAACAATGCCGTAGATTTTTTTAGCGGATGCCAGGGGCAGGTTAACGCAGCCATGGGTACCATTGACAGTCTTATAGATGGAACCGCCGAAGCTGGATCTCCATGTGGCGTCATGCATACCGATATTCAGGTTGAAAGGCATCCAGTAGGAGGTCATAACATCATAATCCTGACCTACCATCTGCTGATCCCGCTTTTTATAGTTGATGAAATAAACGCCGGAAGGTGTAGCATGATCATACTCTCTGCCGGTTACACAGAGACAGCTGTAAGTATTCTTGCCATTCTGATATACCTTTACGGTCTGGCGCGTGATGTTGATCTCTACATAAGTATCGCCGTAATCCTGCTCACCGAACCTGTTGGCTCGCTGCAGGTATATAGGCTCCAGCTCACAGTCTTCGCCGGCCATAATAGCCTTCTTCAGTTCCGCCTTGGTATCTACCTGATTCAATCTCCATCCATAATTGCCGCCTCTTATGGTAATGGTCCTGCCCCAGCTGGTTTTGAATTTTCTGGCAAGGCCGATTCCATAAGTATCATACTTTTTATCCAGTTCTTCGATGTATTCCTGGACCTTGGCATCTCTGACGCGCACGCCCTTTTCCATATCATGAACCAGCCATCCGGCGATTCTGGAACCGGGAAGGGTCTCGGTATATACATTTTTACCATCGTCAAACTTATGTGTAATGGTCATATGGGCAATCTTGTTGAGCTTCTCCAGATTGGCGTTAAGAATCTCGTTGTCTGAGTAAACCTCGGGATGGGTATAGGCATCCGCTTTCTCCAGATCATCTTCTGTGATCTCGGTGTCTGTATCCATAACAGCCTGCTCAATCATAGGAGTGACAACCTCAGCCAGCATGTGGTTATTCTCCTTCTCAGGAACCATCTCATAGCCGACTCCTTCGATATAATCGGAGATATAAGCATCCTCGGGCTCTTTGGTCTTTGTCTCATCCAGGCATGTCATGGATGCAATAGCCTGTGCCAGCTTATCCTTATCATAAACTACTGTCGGGGTGAGTTCCTCATGATTCCCTTTAACCAGGGCAACCGGCCATTTCCAGGGACTTGTCTGGGGCTCCTGTACGCCATCGAATATAACCTTGCGGTCAATATCAGCAGCGGTAATCACATCTGTGATTCCCTCTCTGGAATGAATCGTCAGCTGATACTGGTCAGCAATTTTCTGAAATTCCGTCTTTACCTCTTCGGCGGTTTTGCCGGAAGCATCTACCTCCGCAATACCTGTACTGACACTGGTCTTAAACAGGTACTTATCTTTGAGATAAACAGCTCCTCCTATATATACTGCCGCCACAAGGAGCACGATTATGCCAAGAGCAATCAGCCCTTTATGACTTTTTTTACCACGTTGTTTTCTTCTGCCTGCCATATTATCCTCCTGCCCGTATCAGCCAAGCAGCTCAAAAAGCTCCCTGGGACTGGATACAAAACTACATAAATCCAGATTATACATAAACGCTTCATCTACAGCACGCTTCAGCTGTGACAATATATGATCATAATACCCGTTCATATTATAAAGGATCACGGGCTTGTCATGCCTGCCAAGCTGCTTCAGTGTCAGAATCTCAAAGAACTCTTCAAAAGTTCCGATACCGCCGGGAAGGGCCAGAAATATATCCGATGTTTCTTCCATCAGCTGCTTGCGCTCCCGGACCGTATCCGTATAGATCAGTCTGCTGCAGTCCTCATACAGCACCCCGGGTCTGTCAAAAAAACGAGGTGCAATACCAATCAGTTCACCCTTGGGGCTTGCCGACCTGAAACCGCGGGCAGCCGCACCCATGAGTCCTGTCGCGCCTGCTCCAAAGACAATACCGAAACCGGCACGTCCGATCTCTGCTCCCAGTTCCCATGCCTCCTTTTTATAAGAAGGATGAATCGAATCACTGGCCGCGCCATAGATACAGATATTCATAGATCACTCCACTGAAATGTCCCTGTCTTTCAGAAAAATCGGTTCCTGAATAATTCGGACAAATCGCTTATTTGTTTCTTGGAATCATGACATTTCCATATTGTAACACCAGATAGGAAGAGATTTCAATGTCTTTATTGCAATTTAATAGAATTGAAAAAAGATTAACATTTTCCTTCATTATGGTGTATAATGATTATAGGCAATAATCAATAATTTGGCAATCAATCATTTTCAAATATCAATCTGATGTGCCGAATCTGTCCCCTGCCCATCCAATACAGCACAAAGGATTTTCACATGAACGATAAATTATTCTACGGCTATAGCTACATTTATGAAGTCTATAAAACAAAAAGCTTCTCCAGGGCAGCTGAGAACCTGTTCATCAGCCAGTCTTCCCTGAGTTCCACCATAAGAAAACTGGAGAAACGCATTGGTGTTGATATCTTCGACCGAAGCACTACGCCGATTGGACTGACCGAATACGGTGTTGAATATATCAAGGCCGTAGAAAAAATCATGGATATCGAAACGGATTTTCAGGCCAACGTACTCAAGCTAAGCGAACTGACCACTGGTCAGCTTACCATCGGCGGCAGCTCCATGACCATGAATCATACTCTGCCCTCCATCATTTCCCGATTCAGCCAGAAATATCCCGGTGTTTCCCTGCGTCTTGTCGAAGGCGGCAGCAATCAGCTGGAAAAGCAGCTCTCCGATGGCATGCTGGATCTTGTGATCGATAACCGCGCTTTCTCCGAAGAGCATTTTACCAGCATTCCTCTGTTTTCCGAACAGCTGGTACTGGCAGTTCCGAAAAAGCATCCCCTTAATGAGGAGCTTTATCCCTACCGCATGACACTGGGAGACACGATTGCCAAGCGTCACTGTAACGGAGACTTTCAAGTAGTTCCTCTGGATCACTTCAGGGACGAGAATTTCCTTCTGCTTCGCAGCGGCAATGACACCAGGCAGAGGGCTGAGCGCATCTGCCAGAATTACGGCTTTACCCCCAGGATCGGGATGGAGGTTGACCAGCAGTTTACCGCCTACAGCCTGGCCAGCTACGGCATCGGCCTGGCATTTATCAGCGACTGGGTTGTACAGCATATGCGGTTTGAAAGCACCCTCTATTTTTACCGGCTTCCCACGGATCTGAGCACCCGTCATGTCAGCATCTTCTACAAATCCAGCAGATATCTGACCAACGGTATGCGGGAATTCATCCGCATAGCTGAGGAAGCTTATCCCTCCGGCAGGGGTAAATAATAGATCAATACAGGACTCATGCAAGATTAATGCAAGGTCGATACATGATTAATACAGGAAAAAGTAAATGAGATGCCACAAAAGGGCTGCAGGTCTTTCAATAAACCTGCAGCCCTTTCATCTTAACTTAATCCATATCTGGTCACATATCCGGCCAATACATATCTGATCAGTGCATGATAAATCACTCTATGCCTGGTCAGGCATTTTCAGCTTTATAGAGAAGTTCATAGGATTTTCCATTTTTCACCGCTATCTGTTCCACTTCCTCGGGAATAGGCATGATAATGTCAAACCGGTCCGCTTGATAGCTGACGCAGGTACCGCAGCTGGAACTCAGCGATCTGGGCACAGGCATCATCTTAGATGCTATCCCAAGGTCTTTACAGATTGAATGGTAGCGGATCGCACCGTAATGTGAATAAAAGGTTGCTATGTAATCCATGTCCTCTCCTTAAGCTGACCAATTTTGTAAAGAAATCATGATTTATCGTACCGGAAGCACGGCCATTGTACCGGAATCATGATTTTCAGACTTCAGGAAGCGCCTTACTTCTCAAGTCTGAGATGGAAATCACCATCTTTTTCAACAACGGATACTTTATATCCCTGGCTTACAGCAAATCTTGTAACATTCTCCTTAGCAGTAGAATTATCCACGATTACCGTATACTGATCAGCGCCGCCTTTCAGTGCGTTTCTGGTACGGATCACAGGTTCAGGGCAGGAAAGTCCTCTTGCATCGATAGTTTTCATGATCAATTCTCCTTTCCAAAAGTATTGGCACAGGCAATTACGAGACAGATGATGATGCAGATGATAACCGCAATCTTACCGGCAGCTGTGGGGCCTTCACCGGAGGAAGCCAGGCCAAAATTATGGGCAAATGCAGCACCTACTAACAGTCCAAGGAAAGTGATCTGGGAATCGGTATTGCCTTCGCCTGATAAAACAAGCTGTCTCAGAGGGCAGCCGCCAAGCAGGATTGCTCCAAAACCAACAACAAACATACCCAGAGCGTTCCAGAGACCATCTGTATGAGCGATCGGCTGTCCGGCCATGCCAAGTGTAAAATAAGTACCATCTGTCACACCAGTCAGGATCAGATTGCAGACCAGAGCAGCTACAAAGATTGCGGCAAAACCTGAAATCAGCTTGGTATCCTTGAAAAGGATAACGTCACGAAGGCCGCCTGCCATGCAAAGACGTGTGACCTGTGCAAGTGCTCCAACGATCAGGCCTGCTGCAAGTGAAATGCCGATAGCCGCATGCTTAGCGCCGGGGCCGGCACCTTCTTCAGAAAAGAAGATAAATGCAGGAGCAGCGATTAGAAGGATCAGGAATACGATCTGAACTGCAGGAAGCATAAAACCTTCAGCCCTGGTCAGTTTATAGGTGCGTTTTAAGGAATATCCTTTATTCAGGAAGAATACACCTGCAAGAACACCTGCCCAGAAACCAACCAGGCCTACAACTGCATTAAGATCACCGGCAGCGATACGGATGATCATTCTGAAAGGGCAGCCCAGGAACATGAGGCAGCCGATCATAACACAGAAGCCCAGAACAAATCTTGTCATAGGAGAGCTTCCGCCCTTGGATGCAAATTCTTTTCTGGCAAGTGCGCATATAAAGCTGCCAAGCACAATACCGATAATCTCCGGTCTGATATACTGTACAGGTGCAGCCCTGTGCAGGCCAAGTGCACCGGCAGTATCTCTGATAAAGCAGGCAATACAGAATCCCATATTAGCCGGATTACCAAAGAATACCAGCAGAGAGGCGATGGCGCCGATCACGAGACCGGCAATCACGATTGTAATTTTTTCACTTTTCATATCAGGAATCTCCTTCTATATAATATTAGTACTCATAGGGAACTTAAAGTACTATTATTTATTCTACATCTATCGGATATACCAATACTAATAGTTAATTTCAATACAATTATATTCTGTATAAAAGGATTAAATAATCATGGATTCCTGCAAATTCTGATTCCTGCAAATTCTGATTCCGGCAGCCTGCATCCGGTAAATTATTCTGATAAAATAAAAAAGACCACACCATCGTGTGATCTTAATAGAGGCGTCGACCGGATTTGAACCGGTGGATACTGGTGTTGCAGACCATTGCCTTACCACTTGGCTACGACGCCATACATATAATGACTCCAGGGGGAATCGAACCCCCGTTACCGCCGTGAAAGGGCGATGTCTTGACCGCTTGACCATGGAGCCGTATCATGCCGGCCCTGTATCATCCGGCTGCGCGCAGTTTCCTGCAGCTCCCCAAGTAGGGCTCGAACCTACAACAACTCGGTTAACAGCCGAGTGCTCTACCATTGAGCTATTGAGGAATATATAAAAATAGGCTGTACCCTCAAAACTGCATATTAACAAGCGTTTCTCCAATGACCCTTGCCTTTCGGCCGGGCCTCCAAGTTCTACCTGGCATTAAGACCAAGCTGCGGACCGATTAGTAGCAGTCAGCTGCACGCATTACTGCGCTTCCACCTCTGCCCTATCTACCTCGTCGTCTTC
>Ga0326514_10001858_pt1 | contig 13557 bp, 22 predicted proteins | sample 3_2548_0518_D_FD_203653 | JGI IMG/M metagenome (GOLD analysis project Ga0326514, IMG submission 203653) | Bovine rumen microbial communities from UC Davis, California, United States - 3_2548_0518 | ecosystem: Host-associated > Mammals > Digestive system > Stomach > Rumen | place: USA...
AATGTGAATTTTTATATATTACTTGAACATATAACTCACTCCATTTATGCATATCAGTTGGAGTTAGTTTTCTTTCTACATTTGCACAAAAATCTTCATATACTCTAATTCCATTGTTATCATCAGTATATTTCGTAATTATACCAGGAAAACTTATAAGATCAAAAATAGTATATTTAGTTATTGACATTTTCAAAATCCTTTTCTATATCATTTTTTCTTTGCTGTATAGCATATTCTTTCTTTGCTATACAATAACTCTTATATGAATCATCCAATTTCTCAATTCGTTCTTCAATATAGTCTTTATCATTAACATTTACCATTTCATAGTCATATAGATTTAATATAAAATCACCATTAACATATCTCCACATAAAATCTTTCTTAATAAGTATAAAATATGGTGAACTTGTTATATTACACATTATCCATCCAGCATGTTCAGCCTCAGGAAAATACAAATAAAGATATCCTATATCATCATAGTACTTTTTATACTTATACTTATCTGCATATTTCAATATTACTGTTTCATTTTCTTTATTATGTTTCAAAAAGTCTACTATAGTATCACTCATACAAAATCCTTTTCTATTTGTTGTTTCTTAAATTTTACTTTCAATTTCTTGTATTGGGTAATCAACATTTTCATTTCACTTAGAATATCATCTAAACTTATAGAATTTTCCATATAACTCAATAAGTTATACCTCATTGCTTCTTCCGTATAGTATTCTCCACTATTGCTCATTTGAAGTTGTCGGAATATAGTACAATAATTCTTCTTTTTATTAATGCCAATGAATGTAGCCTTACAATCACCATAACTATATTTAACTATTTCAGCATCAGTATATCCTCTTTTTAAGCCTAGCTTTTCAAGTTCATATATGATTTTATGAAGTTCTACATTCATGCAAAATCCTTTTCTATCTGTTGTTTCTTTACTCTTATTACAAATTCTTTATATTCTTTCATAAACTTACTTAAAAATTCTTCTAATTCTTCAAACTGTATTTTCATTGGCTTATTAGGAATTATCATATCTCGTTTATAATCATATTCCCATTTAGTGCTTATAATCAAATGGCTGAAATCACATTCTACAACAAAATGAGCATTATCTGTTAGTAAACAGAAATATCTTTCTAGTCTTTTAACTAAGCCATATTTTAAACAGATTCTCTCAATCTCTATTAATTCACACATAGTCATTATCAAAATCCCATAGTATTTCAGTCTTCTTTATTTCATTCAACATTAATTTAATTTTTTTAACTGTTTCTGTCAAATCTCTATCAAACTTGAATGCTTTTGTATATTCTTTAAATTGTAAAATAAATCTATCACCAAATTCAAAATTCACAAGATATCCATCTATACTACGGATTTCTTTAATATTCATTATTATAGCACTTCCTTTTAAATGCTCTACATTCCATCCATTAATTTCTTCTTTAAAATACTGTGCAATAATTAATTGCTCCCCATATCTATTTGACATCAACACATCTATTGTTTGATTCTTTTCAATAAAATGTAATCCATTCTTTTGACAAATTGACTTAAATTCTTCTTCAGTCATTTTGCAAAATCCTTTTCTATTTCAATTTTTCGTAAGTTAATCTTAAGTACTTTCACTGCTTTCTGTAATTTAAGCATTCTTTCTCTATACATTTCTTTATTAATTTCATATTTTGTATAGCTTTCTATCATACCAGTTGCTCTTATATTTCTTTTATAATCATAAGTAACAGAAACAGATAAAGCGACTTCATAAGATTCACTATCATAATATGAAACCCAATATATGCTATCACCTATAGTAGTATAAATCACATCATCTTTTTTAACAATTTTAAATCCACATTCTTCACTTATACTTATAAATTCTTCTTCAGTCATACGAAGTCCCGTTCTATCTGTTTTTTACGATATAAATTTATCTTCATCTTTACTTTTTCAATTTCTTTTATCAATGATGGAATGGATTTCTTACAGTCTGTATAATATTCGTCTCTATAAAATCCATTGTCATTATAAAATATCATTGAACCATCTTCCCAGTCTTTATCTGGATTTTCTTTACCCCTATATCCACATACAGACATAAATTCTGTATTGTTTACATAAAATCCATAATCAGTATCTTTATTACTTTCTTTAAAGGAAGGAATCATTCCATAACTACTACATAATTTCACATATTCTTCTCTAGTCATTTTCCAAATCCATAAAATCTTTTTCAAGATTTTGTTTGCGATATTCATTTACTTCTTGTTTAATTTTACTAATCTCTTTCAACAATGCAGGTTTAGCTTTTTCACAGTCTGTATAATATTCGTTTCTATAAAATCCATTGTTACCATAGAATATTAACGAACCAGGCTTCCATCCATAACGCTCTATTATTTCAGATCTATATCCACATACACTAAAAAACCTTGTATCACTTACACTAACATAATACCCATAATCAGGTTCATCTTTAACCTTATTACATGGTACTAATCCTAGACTACTACACAATTTTTGATATTCATCAAATTTCATTCAAAATCCTTCTCTAGCTCATTCATTCGCATCTTCATTTCTTCTTTCTTATTTTTCAATAATATTTCACCTTTCAAACTCTCTACAGTCCAATCCATTCCTTTAAACTCATACCTAGTAATTCCAACTGGTATGAATTCGGTTCTTATAATATATCCAACATCACAAATGTAACATTCATTTTCACATAAAATAAAATTTACATATAGTCCTTTGATCTTTTTCTTCGTATTTTCATTCAAGTCTGGATATGCCTCCACAAATCCATATATTTTTTCTGCAATCTTTTCTGCGTCTTCTATTTTCATTATATCATTAATATAACAAATTATACAAGTTTTTTCAATATAAAAAAACAGATACCATTTTTAGGTATCTGTTTAAGAAAATATTTTCTTTCTCTATATTAATAATTGTCTTCCCATACTCTTTCGTAGCTCTTATTGAATCCATTTAGTATCTTAAGTACTTTATTAAAGGCTTCATCATATACATCCCTTAACTCGTCTTTATAATCTTTAATAAGTTCTATCTTCTCACTGTTACTCAAATCTGTATTGTCAAGGTCAAAATTTACATTTATAAAGAAATATGTTCTATAAAAATTAACATTTGATACAGTTTCTTTTATGCTACTCAACTCATTACACTTATCAAGCATCTTTTCATATACTTTACTACTGAACTTCTTAATCTTATCTGTATTTGCTATGTAATCATACTCTACTCTAACTTTTACCGTGTTCTTGTCATTGTATTGGTCAGCACTAGCAACATATACAGATCCGTCTCTAAATGGAATTACATCTTTGAATAGTCTATGAAAACTATTCATTAATGAATAGTCATTTACTTCTTCTTTTGTAAACAATTTGTTTATGTCTTCCATCTTTTTCTTCTTAAAATCGTCTACCTTACTCAACTTAGGTACATTAAATCTATCATCAGTTCTTGCACTCAATGGTGTTCTTTCAACCAAATATCCATTACTTTTCAATATTTCTTTAGCTTCGTAAATTTTCATATATAAACTCCTTAAAAATGGTTTTTCTAGTATATTTATATGTTTTTTCAGCAGTCAGATTTTTTTCTGAACTGACCATTTCTGACCAATAGAACTGTTTTTCAGCAGCGCAGATTTTTTTAAAATTGACCATTCTTCCATATTTAAAAGTCTCCATATATGTAAACTCTTATTTACAAAACTCTATTTCTTATGGGAAACTTATAGGAAAAAATGATAAACTTATGACATCTTTTATGAGAAAAATGATAAACTTTATAGAAAAAATGATAAACTTATGACATCTTTTTTTAGGAAAAAATGTTAAACTTATAGGTAACTTATGAGAAAAATGTATTACTTATAGCATCTTCTAGAAGACTGCCAGGATTATTTTTCATAGACTTTGGTGAACCATATACCATCATTTTTGACCATATATAGCACTTAATACAAATTTTTAGCAGTCTTGGCACCCAGATATGTCAATTTTTGGACTAAATCTGGACATATTCTATATCACAGAAATGACATATTCTATGACTGAAACTATGATATAAAACATGACATATGACGAAAATGGAGAAAACAGAAAATAAAGCCGAATGAACTTCGGTATGGTAAGATGAGATAGAGATAAGAAAGTGCTAGAGTAAGACTCAGATAAAGTCTTTATTTAGTTGTTTAATTTTTTCTAAAATAATATTCTTTTTATAATCTTTCAGGACTTTAAGAGCTTTAGAGTGTAAGTTAGAGAGATAATTAAAAGCATCATTATAATTGACTTCAACGATTCTAGTAAATAATATTTTACCATCATCATTCATATAGCAGTGTGTAGCTACATGAACCATATTACTAGAATCGGCTGGGTATAGGACAGTGGCAGTATAATTATCACAGTAATATAAGTCATTAAAGGTAAAGTTAAATTTAGAGTCAGTATTAATAAGATTAAATTCATCTTTTAATCTTAAGCAAATATCAATAGAAGCCATTAAGTAAAGTCCTTATTTAGGTTAATAAGTTTATCATTGATTAGGAGTTGTTTATAATTTTTGATAGCAAGGGAATAATAATTATCAATGACAGATTTAATATGATTAATGGAGTAATCCTTATAAAAGAATTGGACTGGATAATCAGGAGATTCAATAGGGAAGGATTCTATAGTATTATCATACAAATCATGACGGAAATTAAGAGGGAATATAAGGATTTTTTCAGGATAGAGAATAGCGAAGGAGTGATTTTCAGTATTATTAAGTTTAATATAAGCAGCAGAGAAATGCCCTAAAGAGTTATTATCCGAATCGGCATGATAAAATGTTAGGTTAAAAGTTTCAAGATAATTAATGAGGTCATTAAACATAAAGATAATATAGAAAAGAAATAGAAGACTGTCAAATTATATAAAAAAGAAATGACCGAGGTTAGCAGTCATTTCAGATAACACACATATAAACAGTAAAGTTATTTATTATTTTTAGCAGTAAGTCTTTTATAGGTATCAACAGGAACATCAAGAAGAGCACCTTCATGAGTCAGGACACCATTAATAAACATTTTACGGCCGAAATTGCGGTTATGATTATTTTTCATATGTTTCACGAAGCCAGCAGTAATTTCCATTTGACCAAGATGGGTCATACCAAGAAGGGAGCCATTATCATCCATATGGAAGTTATTAACATTAGATTTAATTTCATCACGAATTTTAAGAACTTCTTCAATAGAGTTAGGCATTTCTAGTTGACGTTTACGGGGTTGTTTAGGATTGGCAAGAGTTTTAATAATAGGATAAAGATATTTCTTTTTATATTCACCGAGTTCAATCATATGTTCGGAATTATTAGAGTCTAGACGGAATAATTCACGTTTATTGAAGTATTTACCAGATTTACCAAGTTTTTTAGAAACTTTTACAATATAATCGGTTGGGCCAGAACCGGTATCAATATTTTGGAATTTCCAGGTAGAGTCATTGATGGAGATAGCTTTACCATCATTAACCATATTAAGAATAGTTGAAGCGAGTAATTCTCTATTATTCATTTAAACTCCTAGTTATTTTTGTAGAGATAAATTTATATTTTTATTATAAAACTTCAAATAGAAATGACTTAAATAAAGTTTCAAGTAGAAACTTCATTATCGTACATTCGGAATATTGATAGTTAGATAATCAGAATTGGAAGAATTAATAAGATTGGTTAATTGTTCAAGAAGTTGAACAGCATTAATTCTAGGAAGAGTAATAGCTACATCAGAACCTTTACGAATCAATTTAGATTTTGATTGTTCTTCCTTCAGTTTATTACGAAGTTTTTCAATATTAGCTAGACGTTGAGTCTTCAATCTATTATATTCAGTATCAGCATCTTTCTGTTCATTTTCAATAATTTCAATAGCTTTATTAAGACTATCTTCATCATAAATGGATGCTAGATTTTCAGTTCTAGGTGTTGGTTCTGGTGATACAGGTGCAGGACGAACAGGACGAGCTGATTCATTTTCAATTGAATCATGAATAAGCTGGAATAAATCATCAAATGTATAGATATTTTTCATTAGATACCTTTTGTTTAGGTATATAATATAATATTAAATAAATGACTTGTCAACCGAAAAAGTATTACATATATACAGAAATTTCAAAGAATGTAATATATACATAAAATTTCTACATTAGAAATAAACAGGACTTTGGAGATATAGATATGGGATATTACAATAAGAATTGGAAGAAACATAATAACAATCATAAGCCAGGATATAGAAAACCACCATATGACCCCGCTAAAGCTGCATTAAAGAAGGCAAAAGAAGAAGAAAAGAAGAAAACAAAAGAACTATTGGAATATTACATACCAATCTTTCAGTCATTGGATATCTTACATTGTATAGGAATGTTTACAAAAGTAAGAAAGAAATTAACTACACCAGCCAAACAAATCATTAAGATGTTGATAATCAATAAGTTAATCTATCATAATCCAATGTTACCATATCAGGGTGAATTACCAGATGAAGTACAGGAAGTCAATGAATATATTGAAAGATATAAGGTTGATTTAAAAGTAGTTAAAGATGAAGAAAAGATATTAAAATTGGAAGAAAAGTAATTTTCATGACTGAAATTCTAAAGATACCTGGATTTAAGTATATACCAGATGAATATTTACCCTGTTATATACTTATAGAAAGTATAAATAATGAACAAAATTCATCAAAAACTGATGAATCCAAATGAAATTTATAATTTTGACAATATGAAATCCAAAAAACAACGAATTGCACAAGAATTAACAGCTGAAGAACATTCAATGGTTCAATTATATCAGCAATTAACTGTTGACCAATGTGTAGAATTATTCAAGAAAAATTATGATAATTATGGTTCTAGACTTAAAAATAGGCTATATGTTGTAATAGGTGCTAAAATTGTTTGGGGTGCTGATTATGTTCCAAACAAAAACTGGGATAAATTTAAAAAATCAAAATAAGATTATTATACATACTATATGATGACTGACAAACAGAAAAAATCATATAGAATTGTAATAATCAACGAATTTCGTGGTATGTGTTTGTCAGTATACTATATGAAAAAAACCACGGTAAATATTAAAAAGCACCATAGAGCAATACGGCTCTATGGTTTTCGAGTTTAAAGAGGTAGAATGTTATGGAAAATAATACTGAAATAAAAAAAGAGCCCACCGAAATGGACTCAATTAACAAATCATACTATGTAGTATATATATCAAATAATTCTTACAGTTCTAAAGCTGAATGTGTATTAAGTCATAAAAATAGAAATAAATATACTTTATGTAAAGTCTCTTATGATAAAATTAGAGAAGTTATTATATCTTCATATTTAGCTGGTCATATCTTTAATATTTGTGATTTTGATGCTTCACCTGTATATATTTTAGATTGTGATAATCTTACTGATTCACAATATAATCTTATATTCTCTAAAGCTTGGCAAGATCAAATGATTAAAAACTATAACTTATCTGCCATTGATGTACTTCCATCTGCTTCTAAATCACCTTCAAAAGCCAAAATATTCTGCTGGTTTGAACATTATAGAGAATTTACAAAAAATTCAAATCACCAATGGACTAATATTGATTATTCTCATGAAAAGTTCTTAAATAAATTCTATAATGATACTCAAATAGAAGTTGACCATAGAATGAATATCTATAATCAATTGACTTATGGTTCTAAACTAGATAACAAGACTTTTGATTTTTCAACAGTCTCTATAATTTCTAATAACTGTAATCAACCAAAACAATTAAATAATACCTGCTATAATCAACATAATATCGGTATTCCTGTTAATCCTATAGAATATAATAATCTATATGGTAAATTACCTCGTTATAACTTTCCTAGATTTGAATGGAATACTATACATTATTCTCCAGATACTCCTCAACATTATAAAGTTACTAAAATATCTATTGGTAAAAGACATTCTACTATATTAAAAGTTGTCTCTATTGTTGTATTTAATGCTGTTCTTAATAATCAAGTCAATAATACTAACTTTACTATAAAATCTTGTGATAAAAAAATTAAAGATATTATTTTTTCTAACTTTGAATCTCCTAATACATTCTATTCTGAAGAATCTTCTTATATTCAGTCTTTAACTTATAAACTTTGGAATGATTATAATAATTCTGATATATACCAACTTTATAAAAATATCTGTTCAGCTTTAAAAATAAAAGAAAGATATTCTTATACACCAAGAGAATACTCTATTAAAAACTTATATTATAAACCTATCTATCAAGACTTATTTAATGCTAAATCTATGGATGAAAGACTTATTATTATTAACTCTATAAGTCCATCTGTTGATATTACTAATACTCTTATTCAATACTGCTATAAGGATAAATCTCTACCAAAAGTCTCTAGAAAATCTAGAATCTCTATTTATCAGTATATCTTAGATAAAGTAAAACAAACTGGTAAAAATATCTATTATTATACTGAAAAATCTATTAAAGAAATGATATTCTGTTGTAAACATAAAATCAAATACTTAAAACAACAATTTAATCATTTCCTTATTTCTACCAATAATATATCCAACAATCCATTAGATATTATAATTGGTAGAAAATTGGAAATAGATAATGAATATTTTGTTGAAAATTCATTAAACTGTTAGAAACATAAATACTATAAAACAAACTGTTATAGGAGTTTTATAGATATGGAAGATTTTAAATGTTTTATTAATAGAAGACTAGATGAAGACTGGAAACAATCATCTAAAGAATATCTTAATGCTAAAGATGTTTTACAAAGTCATAGAGATAAACTTAAGTCATTAAATTATGAACTTAATACTGACTATGGTGATTATAATGTACAGATATCTTTTTCTAACCTGTATGAAATTGAAATTAAACTACAAGTATGGTATAAAGATGGACATTATGTTGGTTCAAAGTGGTTTAAAACTGGTAAAGAATTAAAGAGTTTCTTATTTGATGAAAATGGTGGATTGACTCAATTAATCTATAATGATATTAAAACTAGATTAAAACGCTTATTGAGTGATGATTCAATTACTCCTACAGAATTACATAATAAAATTTCAGAGTTAAATAGTAAAATTGATAACATTAATAATGTAATTAATATTGAAATTGATGAAGATGAAATTGATAAGAAACTTCATAAATTTACGGTATATTATCAAGCATTACAGAATAGAGAATCTAAAAAATCTGATCTTAGATGGAAAGCTCAAAATGATTTTAGGAATGAACATAAGTTTGAAGAAGGTGATACTGTATATGGAAAAAGTGGTCGTACTTCAATGACTGCTGGAAAACCTTATGTCATTAGTGAAATTGATGGTAATATGGCATTAGTAAAGCCTGAAAATGGTAGAGGTAAATCACATAGAGTAAACTTATCTGATATATTCCTTGATTCAGATGATGTTCAAAAAGCAATTAATAATCCAGATGATCCGAAATATAATAAGTTTGATAAACAAAAATATATGATGAATCGTTATAGTGCTGAAAATATGGAAGAAAGTTTTACTGAACGAGAATACTTATTAAACAAATATTCCAAGTATACAGATCCTGATGAATTAGCTGATGTTATTGAAGCTGATACTGGTGATAAACCTGAAATTCGTTTTAGTAGAAGAAATGGTACTGTATTTGTATATTCAAATTCTTTCACATTACTTGGTTTCTATACATTTGATGAAGATACCGGTGAATATCAAATTGATATTGAATCAGTTGAATTACCTGAAGACTTAATGAATACTTAATCTTTTAAAGATATTTTATTGAAAAACACCAGTACTTTTGGTACTGGTGTTTGTTTTTATGGCTAATGTACAGATTTTTGTCAGTACTTGAAAGACCTGCTATTTTCTACCATTTAATAATACAAACACATTATCTGTATAATACTGGTCAGGTCTCGCAAGTACTTAATCCAACAGGATTTTAAATTTCTTATTTAGTGATTCTTCTAGCTTTTGATATACGATAATGTTATTTTTCCATTTGATATAGGGTTCTTTATAAGCTTCTAGAATACATTTCATTACATTCAATACTTTTTCTATACGCTTAATGATAGTTTCATTTACTTTCTGGATTCGTAGGATATTTGGCATAGTTGAAGTTATTCCATTAACTTCCAATATGCTTCTATATTCCGAGTTTAATCTAAACTTACAACTGTAATCTTGTGTAAACTTAATTGTATTTACTGCTATATTAGGATAAACCTTTACATATTTTTCATTTTCAGTACTCAATCTAAAATGAGTTACATCATCTGGATTAAATTCTTCTTTTGGAATTACTAAACCAAAAAATCCATAATAGTCTTCAGCCATATCACTAATAGATAAGATATCGTTATATGAGAATATATTTAAAATTTCTAGGTCTATATCATGAAATGCAGCGTCTTTATGTATGTTGTAGTTATCATAATACTTCACAAATTTAAATGTTTCACCAAATTTATTGCAGATATCTTTTTCAAGTTCATCTTTATAAATCAATGTTGCTTTATGTAGACGGTCTTTTAGTTCTTCTATACTATTGTCCGGCAATCTAAAGAATTTAGTTTTTACTTCTAGTCTTACCCATTCTGCTGGCATATTTCAAAATCCTGTTCAATATTCATTTTCTTTACAAATTCTGTTTTGATTTTTTCTTCCAAATTATTCAATTTATCTTGAATAGAATTGATTTCAGTTTGATATTTATTTTTTATTTCTGAATATTCGGCTTCTTTTTCTTTCTTTTGCATAATTAAAGTATCAAACATTTCGCTATCCTTATAATAAGGTTCTGCTATTTTCATGAACTTATTGTAATTTGCTATATCAATATCAATTTCTTTTCGTAATTCTTCTGCTGTTTTGAAAAATCTATAAGCCCAGGATTTCTTAAAAAATGCTGGAATATATTTGAAATGAACATCACTTCTATCAAATCGTCTTTCAACATAAGTATATGGTACATAGATTGGATTTGGAGCTGATATATCTTCATATCTAGCTGAACAATATTTGTAGACTATTTCACCAGGTCTTTCTTCCTTTAAAACAGTTACAACAATATTGAAAGGATTTGTTGATGTGTGGTAATAATTCAACAGCTTTTTCATTTCCTTAGTGAGTAATGCCATTGAACCAGGTTTAGTACCCGTATCATAAGCATAGCATTTTATAGGACCAAAGCCAGTTGATTTTTCCAAGTACTCATAGGTTTCATACCATTTAGCCTTATCTAGGTCAATAGATTTCAAGATACCTACATCAATCAATGCTTGAAGTGCAGCTCGTTTTTCTTTATCAAAAGTATTGTTCATAATAAAATAGGGGAGGGTTATTAGCCCTCCCCACTAATGAGGGTTTAAAGATTAATCTTCAATACTAAACAGTTGCTTGAAGGACAAGATGTACTTAATCCATTCGGGCGGTTCACAAGCATCTGCCGTATGAATTAGGAAGATTTTGTTAGCCATATGTTCAGGACGTTCCCAGCAGAAACCATTATCGGTAATGAACACAAGACCATCAAATTTAGCCTTTCGTTCCTTAATGGCTTCCAAAACACAATCAGGATTAGTACAACCACGGCCAATCAACTTGAATTCCGTAGACTTTTGTTTTTGCTGAGTGAAAGGACCACATACACCATCCCAGAAACAATAAGAAACATCAGCATGTTTAACGAACTTATTGATAATGGCACAACCACGTTCAACATCTTCATCGCTCATAGAACCAGAGCAGTCAATAGCAATCAAGATACGGGAACGGAATTTGTGACGCTTACCCGGAACATCAAAACCCTTACGGCGGTCAGGACGCATACGAGTATCTTCCGTATACTTATCAACGGTATTAGCCTTGAATCTACGGAGAACAGTACGCGGGTCAAATTTAGGAGTATTCGCAGCGAGAATAGCCTGCAGCAAACCACCACTAACATTACCCCAGCGTGAACCATTTTCAGCGATATGGTGAGTAATTTCCTGAATTTCCTGGTCAACAAGAGTATTTTCTTCCCAACCTTCGGTAGCCTTTTCAGCGGCTTGTTCACTAGAATCAAGATATTCTTCTAGAGCCTGTTGGGTATCATTTCCATTACCATTACCCTTACCCTTTCCATTATTTCCTTGACCTTGGCCTTGTCCCTGTCCCTGACCATTACCTTGGCCTTGGCCTTTACCTTGGCCTTGGCCTTTACCTTGACCACTACCACCTTGTCCCTGACCTTGACCCTGACCACTCTTTTGCTTAATGTCATTTAGAATGGTAAATACCTTTTCAAGGAACCAGTCTTCATCTTGCTGGAACTTATATGCTTTAGCTTCCTCGTGGAATTTCGCCTTAGTTGGGAAGGTATCAAGTAATGCCAAAACTTCAGGCTTATGTGTATTCAATACACCACGCTGATTTTCATCAAAGCAAATATAGTCAGATGCCTTCTTAAAACAGTCAATTGGATAGCATTTACGAGTTGTAGGATGGTGCAGTGCAATACGCAGACATTCACAATAAATACAGTATGCCAATACAGATGCTTCCTTAATACGATTCATCCAGATTGGATTATATTCCAAATAGACAGCAGAACCAGTACCACGGCAATTCAAGCGCATAGTAACTTGTGGATCTTTAATAGGTTTCAATTCACATAATGAAAAATACTGCAATACAGCAGGTTCAAACTGCATTAACTTAACAGCATTTTCAAGAAGTTTTTCGGAATCAGCTAGATTATTATTCCATTCTTCCTTATATGATTTAATTTCGTCTTCGGTCATTACATGACCATCTTTCGCAGTCATAGGCTGCATCTGTTGATTGATAACAGGTTGCTGGGGAACAGGAATATTGGTACCTGGAATTACATTAGCCATAAGTTTATTTTTAACCTCAATTGTTAATTTTCTATGATTTAATATAGAAAATTTTGGTCATTCTGTCATAAAGATTTTTGTAAAATTTTGTTAATATTTCTATTAAATACCATATATTGTGTTTAAATAGTGTATTTTAAATGAAAATACCACAATATATTGTGTATCATATCAAGAATGTACAAATATACACGAATTTTTATCAAGAATTGTGAAAAACTGTGCCAAAAGAAAATGACATATAAGATTTTACACTCATATGTCATTTAACAATTAACAGAAAGGAATATTAGAGAAGTTGTGGCTGAATGTCAACCAATTCAATATACAGCTTCTTCAAATCAGGACAACCAAGTCCAACATTATGAACCCAATCAAATCCCTTTTGACGAGCGGTTTCAACAGAATTAGTATAGACTTCCACACGAGTTTCAGGATTCAATGCCTTCAAGAAATCATAGAAGTTACTAGCATATTTCTTACCCAGTTCATTTGGCTTAGAACCTGTCATCATTTTCTTTTCATTTTCGTGCAGATAA
>Ga0326514_10001860_pt1 | contig 13546 bp, 16 predicted proteins | sample 3_2548_0518_D_FD_203653 | JGI IMG/M metagenome (GOLD analysis project Ga0326514, IMG submission 203653) | Bovine rumen microbial communities from UC Davis, California, United States - 3_2548_0518 | ecosystem: Host-associated > Mammals > Digestive system > Stomach > Rumen | place: USA...
CTCGCCAATGAATGGGATGCTGCCCAGCTCACCTCATGGGGCGTGGATTTGCCAATCATGGAAAGCGAAATCAATACGGATGAGTTCTTTGACTCACTCGATGATGACGGCGACAAAGCCAAAGGCGAGAAACTGACAATCACCATCCCCGATGAGTATGCAGACCAAAAGGACGAAATGAAATCTCTCGTTGAGACCGCTCTTTCTGATTACTCAGGCATCAAGGTGAAGTAATATCGCTATTTGGTAGTATATTATATCAAGATAATAATATATAATAATTTACTATGCAGTAGGATATGAAAATATATCTCGTGAATATCTCAACCACTGCGGGGGGGTACTAAGTAATTGTGCATCAGTATTATACGAGAATAAAGAGTTAAATCCAAAGAATATCGAAGCAATGAAGATATTTCTCGCAGGAGGCATCTCAGGGAATCTCCGTGAATTTTGGCAAAGGGTAATGAAAATATATTTGGCAGACCCTCGCTCACGAGGTGAGGTAATGGACGCTATGAAAGTATATATCGCAGGAGACAACAATAAGAAGAAAATCCTCAGAGAGCAACTCTATGGATGCGATTTCTTTACAGGGGAGAATGCTCTGAAAGGCATCAATATCCTCGAATCATTCTACTACCTCAGAAAGAACGAGGAATTTATGACGCTTGTTAAGCACTTCGGCTCATTCCTGCTCGATTCAGGAGCTTTCACGTTCATGTCAGGCTCGCACAAAGGCGGCATAAATTGGGATGAGTATGTCGAGGAATATGCGGCATTCATCAATCGATGGAACGTGCAGCTCTTTTTCGAGCTTGATATTGATTCCGTGGTCGGTCTTACTGAGGTAGAACGACTCAGGGAGAAACTCGAATCTCTGACAGGAAAGAAGCCTATCCCTGTATGGCATCGCAATCGAGGCAAGGAGTATTTCATCAAGATGTGCGAGAATTATCCATATGTGGCTCTCGGCGGCATCGTCACCAAAGAGATTGACCGAAAGAAATACGAGACTGCCTTTCCTTGGTTCATCAAGACCGCTCACGACCACAAATGCAAGATTCACGGATTGGGATATACCACCGTGGCGAACTTGAAGAAATATCACTTCGATTCAGTCGATAGTACCGCATGGCTCTATGGCAATCGTGGCGGCTATCTCTATAAGTTCAATCCTCGCACAGGTCTCTTGGAGCAATTAGGCAAAGAGGGATGCAGACTCAAATCGAGAGAGGGCGCAGTAAACAATTTCAATGAATGGGTGAAATTCGGCAAATATGCTGAGAATCATCTTTGATTGATTGCGTAGAATGCGGATTTGCTATATAAAAAGCCGACTTCATCAATAATTCAAAATATCAGAGACTATGAAACAGAAGAATTCAATCATCATTCTTTCAGGTGGCATGGATAGCGTTACGCTCCTGTACGACCAAAGAGAGTTTATTGCGCTCGCAGTCACTTTCGACTATGGCAGCAATCACAACAAGAGAGAGGCTGAGTTTGCAGCCTATCATTGTAAGCGGCTCGGTATCGAGCATCTCATCATCCCTCTCGACTTCATGGGCAAGTATTTCAAATCATCTCTCTTGGAGGGAGCGGATGCAGTTCCTGAGGGTCACTATCAGGATAAGAACATGAAATCGACTGTCGTTCCTTTCCGTAATGGCATCATGCTCTCTATCGCTTGTGGTCTTGCAGAGAGCAGAGGATTGAGCAAGGTTCTCATCGCCAACCATGCAGGAGACCACGCCATCTATCCCGATTGTCGGGCGACATTCATCGCTTCGATGTCTGAGGCTATGGCTTACGGAACATACGAGCATATCAATATCTATGCTCCTTATACCTCGCTCACAAAGGGAGAGATTGCAGCCATCGGAAAGACTCTCGGCATCGATTACTCAAAGACCTACTCATGCTATAAGGGCGGTGAGAGGCATTGCGGCAAATGCGGCACTTGCGTAGAGAGGAAAGAAGCTCTCGCCTTTGCAGGTATCGATGACCCAACCGAGTATGAGGAATAAACCAAGTTTAATCATTCAAAACAGATAGCGTATGTATTATGTTTCTAAGAGAATGGAGATTGCAGGGAGTCATAAGCTCACTCTCTCCTATCCGTCCAAGTGTCAAGGCTTGCACGGTCACAATTGGATTATCACCGTCTATTGCAAGGCTAAGAAGCTGAACAAGGATGGAATGGTCTGCGACTTCAAGCATATCAAGGAGAAGATTCATGGCAAGCTCGACCATCAGAACCTGAATGAGCTGCTGCCTTTCAATCCCACCGCAGAGAATATCGCCCGATGGATTGTCGAGCAGATTCCCGAATGCTATAAGGCATCAGTCAGAGAGAGTGAGGGCAACTTCGCCGTTTATGTAGATGATAAACTCAAAGATGATGGTGCGCTATGAGAGTAAATGAGATTTTCTATTCGATTCAGGGAGAGGGAGCGCACTCAGGAGAGGCGGCTATCTTTCTGAGGCTCTCAGGATGCAATCTGAGATGCTCTTTCTGCGATACTGAGCATCAGCCTTACCAAGACCTCACAGAGGATGAGATATGCGCTGAAATCGCAAAATATCCTGCATCTCTCGTTGTCATCACAGGCGGAGAGCCGACCTTGCAGCTCACTCGCTCGCTCGTGGATAAGATTCACGACCTCGGAAAGATGGTTGCCATCGAGACGAATGGCACTCGTGAAGTTCCCTCGAATGTCGATTGGGTGACGGTATCTCCGAAAGAGGCTTATGTCGGCTCAGTCGGAAAGCCTGTCATCAAGACCGCTCAGGAGGTGAAGATTGTTCTCGATGGAAAGACTCTCTATGCTGACCCTACATGGGGCATCACGGCAGCTCATTATTTCGTGCAGCCTTGCGATACAGGCGATGAGCAGCGAAACAGAGAAATCATCGAGCATTGTGTAAACTTTGTAAAAGCTAATCCAAAATGGAAACTATCACTCCAAACACAGAAGATATTAAGAGTGCGATAAAAGCTCTCTTAATCGCTATCGGCGAGAATCCTGACAGAGATGGTCTGAAAGGCACTCCCGACCGAATAGTGCGTATGTGGAAAGAGATATTCAGAGGCTATGACCCTGCTCAGAAGCCGAAGATTACCACTTTCCCGAATGAGGAAGGTATCTCGGATTTGGTATTCGATACAGGAGATTATTACTCAATGTGTGAGCATCACATCCTGCCTTTCTTCGGTAAGTATTACTTTGCCTACATCCCTAATCCGAAAGGGCGCATCCTCGGCATCTCAAAGGTCGCTCGTGTAGTCGGCTATTGCGCTGCCCGATTGCAGCTTCAGGAACGGCTCGCACGAGACATCGTGAATATGCTTTCTGAGGCTCTGAATGATGATGCTCTCGGCTTCGCTATCGTGATGAGAGGAAAGCATCTCTGTAAGACGATGAGAGGCGTGAGGAATGATGGCAACATGTCTGTGGCTCACTTCACAGGACTATTCGAGAAAAACCCTGAACTCAAAAGGGAATTCTATAAACTAATCGATTTGCAGACATGAAGAAATCAGCATCACTATTTCAGCGAGCGGAGGAATGGATAAGCGAGCATGGTCTCATCGAATACGGAGGGGCGCAGTTGCAAGACTTCTGCAAGGAACTCGGCATCAACGATAAGACCTATCGCCGTTGGCTCGAAGAAGAGGATGACTTCAAAAAGGCTATCGAGAAAGGCAGGGAGACATTCAGGCTCTCTCTCGCTCACGACCTGCACGAGACACTCGCTAAGGTGGCAAAGGGCAGCGAGCATGAGGAAACGACAACTGAATATCGCCCTAATCCTAAGAATCCCGACAAGCCGACCATCACGAAGATGGTAAAGAAGAAAATCGTCATTCAGCCTAATGTGGGAGCTGCGATATTCCTGCTCACCAATCTCGACCCTGAGCATTATCAGAACCGCCAAAAGAGCGACATCACTCTGAAACCATCGGGCGAGAAAGAGATGACAATTGATGAAATAAACAAAGAAATCGAGAGACTCAGCAAACTTGAGACCAAAGAATGAAACTGACGGAAATCGAGAGACAACAGAAACTAATGCGGTTGATGCAGATGAGACTCAAACTCGAAGCACCAGCCTCATTCTCGCATTTCCTTGGTTATAGCAATCCTAAGTATGAGTTGGAGTGGTTTCATCGTGTCATCGCAGAGCATTGTCAGATGCTTTTGGAGGGCAAGATTAAGAACTTGATGGTATTCGTTCCACCTCAGCACGGCAAATCGGAAATCATCTCTCGTAACTTCCCTGCCTGGGCGTTAGGTCGAGACCCTGATTTGAAGATTGCATCATGCTCGTATGCTGCCGACCTATCGGAGCAATTCTCTCGCTCTGTGCAGCGTATCATCGAGAGTCCTGAGTATCAAGAGATATTCCCTGATACCTATCTCAGTACCTCTCAGCAAGCGAAGAATGACCCTCGAACCTATATCAAGAATGTAGATTTCTTTGAGACGGTCGGGCATCGTGGATTCTATAAGGCAGTCGGTGTCGGTGGTCCTCTGACAGGTACGCCTGTCGATATAGCGATTATCGATGACCCTGTGAAAGATGCAGCAGAAGCCTATTCGCTGACCTATCGGCAAAAGGTTTGGGAGTGGTATAATACCGTCCTCACTACCCGATTGCACAATCATTCGAGACAGCTCTTTATTATGACTCGATGGCATGAGGATGACCTTGCAGGGCGCATCCTGAAAGCAGAGGCAGACGAATGGAAAGTTCTCGCTATCCCTGCCATCTGTGAGAAAGAGAATGACGGAGGATTGAGTAATCGAAAGGTCGGAGAGGCTCTTTGGGCATCGCATCACTCCGTGCAGAAGCTCATCAAGCAGAAAAATCGCTCACCTCGTGAATTCTCGGCTCTGTATCAGCAGCATCCTGTCATCGAGGGCGGTAATATCGTGAAAAGGGATTGGTTTCAGCATATCTCTCTCGCAGAGTTCAAGTCGCTCAGGTTCAATGAGCCGATGCACTTCTATCTCGATACTGCATACGGCAAGAAAAAGCCGACAGGAAATGACCCATCGGGCATTTTGGCAGCTTGCAGGATAGGAAGATATGTCTATATCTACAATGCTCAGAAAGTATGGAAAGAGATGCCTGATTTGCTTCGATTCCTGCCTGAGTATATGGCAGCGCATGAGGGGAATGCAGAGAGTAAGCTGCACGTTGAGCCGAAAGCCAATGGTGAGAGCGTGGTTCAGATGCTCAAAGCAATATCCTCGCTCAATGTGAAAGAGACTCCTACGCCTGTCGATTCAAAGGAAACTCGGTTTAGGGTGGTATCGCCTCGTGTTGAATGCGGTCGTGTCTTTATCGTTGATGGCTCTTGGAATGATGATTTCCTCGATGAGGTATGCGGATTCCCCGCAATGGAACATGATGAATTCGTGGATATTCTCGGATATGCGATAAATGACCTCTACGAAGAAGATGATGATACTGACTATGAAAATATCGATAAGTCAATGTTCGGGTTATAGGCTTAAAAATTGAAGAATATGTTTTTAGTAGATTTGTTTCGTAACTATGTGAACGCCTTGGTCGGAAGAAATCAAGAGTTCGAGCAATTGTTGGCTGCAAAGGATATTTCCGCAGTCAAAGAGAAAATGGTATCACGCCTTACTGATGTGATTGAAGCTCTCAAAGAGTATGAGACGAAAGAACACCTCATAATGAAGCGAGAGGATAAGATTATCACCGATAAGAAAGGCAAGTTCCTCAGGAAAGAGCCTGTTTGGAAGCTGCCTATCCCTTATCCTGTGTTCATCAACGAGATTGCCCTTGTGTTCCTCTTTGGTCGCCCTGTGAAATGGACGCAGCTCTCAGAGGGAACAGATGACGCATTCAAGGCTTATCAGGACTTCATCAAGAAAACCCGATTCAATGCCAAGATTCGCCAATGCAAGCGTCTTGCAGGAGCAGAGACGGAATCTGCATTGCTTTTCCGTGTATTCAAGGATGATGAGGGCAATCCTGATTGTCAGCTCAGGGTTCTCGCTCGCTCAAAGGGCGATGAGATTTATACCCGATTCGACCAATACGAGAATCTGATTGCTCTCGCATGGGGATATTATGTGAGAGACACAGAGGAAGGAGCGACCTATCATTTCGATGTATTCACTCCTAAGACCATCTATCATTGCGTGAAGAAAACTCTCGGATGGGAGGTCGTAGAGGAAATCAACTTCATCGGGAAGATTCCTCTCATCTATTTCCGTCAGGAAAAGGAATGGGATGGTGTGGAAGCTCTCATCCATCGTGAGGAAAGCATCGCATCGAGAACTGCCGATACGAATGACTATTTCGCTGACCCAATCGCTATCATGGCTCAGGATATTATCAAGAATATGCCTGAAAAGAAAGAGGCTGCAAAGCTGCTCATCACGAATGATAAGGATGGAGTCGAAAAGGCAGCAAAGTATCTCACTTGGGATAATGCGCCTCAGTCGAAGAAAGACGAATTGGAATGGTTGCAGACCCAAATCCTGCAAAAGACATTCACGCCTAACATCACGACCGATACCCTGAAATCTATCTCTCAGCTCTCAGCAAAGGCTCTCCGCACGGTGATGATGCTTGCAGACATCAAGGCATCGAAGCGTAAAGAGACCTATGATGAGATGCTCGACCGCACTTCATCGCTCATCACGGCTATCATCGGAAATGTACTCGATGTTTCCCTGCACTCTCAATGTGAGGCTTTGGAGGTCGGGCATGAATTCCAAGAGCCATTCGGTGAGGACATCGAGGATGCTCTGAATAATATCATCCGCTCAGTCGATGCAGGAATCCTCTCAACAGAAAGTGCAGTCGAACTCAATCCTATCGTCAAAGACCCGAATCGTGAATCTGAGCGTCTTGCAGCAGAGGCAGAGGAAAGGCAGAAGCAGCAGGAAGCTATCTTCAATATGGGTAACGATGGAGGTGCTGCATCTTTCTCTGACGGCGATGAAGATGATGAGGATGATGAAGATGCTAAGAAGAAAAAGAAAACGGCTCAGAACGCAGGAAAATAAGCAAAAACGATAAATGGCAAAGCAAGGCTCAGACCCAAAAGCTGCAACTCTCGCCCGAATCAGGCGAACAGAGGCATACGCAGAGAAAGTGAGATTGTTGTTCACTAAGACGGTGAACGATATTCTCGCTCTCAATAAGACCATGCCCTCACTCGATGAGGGAGTGATGTTCTCTTTCGATGGAGAGAGTATCAAGAAACAGAAAGAGGTCGAGGTCTTGCTTCGCCGACTGCATTCTGCCGTTACGATGGCTATTCAGCAGGGAGTGAAACTCGAATGGGATGCAGCCAATCAGGAATGCGATAAGCTCGTTCAATCCGTATTCGGAAAGAAAGTCCTCGAAAGTCCTGAGTTCTCGGCTTGGATGGGCAGGAATACGGCAGCTCGTGATGCTTTCCTCTCTCGCTCTGAGCATGGTCTGAATCTCTCTGATAGGGTTTGGAAGTCTGTTCGTCAGCTCAGGGATGAAATGGAGGTCGCAATGACCGTATCTATCGGAGAGGGCGAATCATCAAGCTCTATGAGCCGAAAGGTGCGCCAATACCTGAATAATCCCGATGATATGTTTCGCCGTTTCCGCTATAAGAAAGGCGAGAAAGATATTATCGACCCTGAGACGGGCGAAATCACAGGGAAAGAGATTGTCTATGGCAAGAAATGGAAGAAGCGAGTCAAGGATGAAGTGACAGGCAAATATAAGTGGATTGACTATGATAGAGATTCCTACAAGACAGGTGCAGGAGTATATAAGTCGTCTGCTCGTAATGCAATGCGTGTGGCTCGGACTGAGACAAATATCGCCTATCGCCGTGCTGATAATGCCCGATGGCAGGATATGGATTTCGTTCTCGGTCAGAGGGTGCAGCTCTCAAAGAACCATCCGAAGAAAGACATCTGCGATAAGCTGCAAGGTGACTATCCAAAGGATTTCGTCTTTGATGGTTGGCATCCTCAATGCTTCTGTTTCTGCACTCCTATCCTCGTTGATGAGGATACTATGGCAAAGATGACAGAGGATTTCTTAGCAGGGAAAGATTGGAGAGCGGAACATGCAAAGAGGATGAAGGGGAAGCAGATAACCGATTATCCTGCGGCTTTCAAGGATTGGGTGAGAGACCATGCCGAAGATATTGCAGCATCTCGTGAGAGAGGCACAGAGCCGTATTTCATCCGCAATAACGCTCAGGCAATCGATGAGATTATCAATCCAACCGAAAAGAAAAAAACACCTCTCGAAGTCGCAGAAGAAAGACATGCAGCTCGTACTCCTGAGAAAGAGCAGGAAATTAGGGATAAGGCTCGTATGCGTCAGAAGTCTATCAAATCGGCTCAGACTTTACTCTCAGATTTCGAGGGAATGGATGGATTCGATACCTCAGCCTTGCAGGAAGCCTATAATCATGGCAGATGGGATGATGTGCGTTCTGAGGCTCTGAAACTCGCTCAGGCGAAGCGTGGAATCATCGAGAGCGGTATTGATATCAGGAATGAGCTATCAGGAATCAAGGATATCGATATGACCGCCATTCAGGATGCCATCAAGAATGATAAGCTCAATATCATCAAGACTCAGATTGATGCCCTCACAAAGATGAATAATGAGATTCTTGCACTATCCAATATCGAGAATCCCTTGGAGGTTGCCAAGCAATTCTCCATGCAGGATGCCATCACGGTCAATGGAAAGATTCAGGAATTCTTCAACCGCTATTCATGGGATTTCGATTCAGATACCAACTTGGATAAACTCAAGAAAGGTCTCGAACATGAGATTCAATGGATGGGAACAAAGGGAACCAAATATGCCACATGGAAGGTATCTCAGGATGCCTATAAGAAGCGGCTCGAATTGGTTGAGCATAGAATCGAGATGAAGTCCGTCAAGAATAGCCTTGCGCATGAGATTGATGTCCTGAAAAACTCGAATGGAAAGGTCGGACAGAGACTCCTTGCCGAGTTCGATGTCCTATTTGCCAATAATGATACGACCATCGATGAACTCAGTGCAAAGGGTAAGGATATGGTTGCCAAGGTGAAGCAATTGGAGGCTCATCGTAGGAGTTCCGCTAAGATTGCAGCACAGAAGAAGGGTCAGAGCATCGGAGGATTCGTTCCGAAATCGGATGCAGAGATCAAGCAGGATTATCTCGATTACATGAAGTCCATCGGTGCAAAGGTATCACCGAGTAATGTGGTGGTAGATAAGGGATTCATCCATTTGCAGGGTACTCAGCATCGGGAAATCTATGATAATAATTCTATCGAGACCCCGACCGAGAGAAGGCAACTTTGGAACCACATTCAGAGAGGTGGAGGTCATGGAGGTAGAGGCGGATATGTTCAGACGGGAAATTCTTTCTATATCAACGGGATATTCCGTGCTCATAATATCAGGGGAAAGATGGATGGAAATGTCGAATCAATGCTCAAAGCTCATGGTGCAACCGATGATGATATCAAGACCATCAAACTTCTCGATAAGAAGATAGCGGGATTCTCCCTGCCATTCCCTATTCTCATCACCCGATATGTGGAGCTTAGTGCGTTAAAGTCTGTATTCGGAATATCATTCCCTTCATCGGCTATGTCATCAAAGCAGAATATGCTATCTCAGTTATCCAAGCTATCAAGTGGAAAGGATTTGTCGCAAGACCCAGCTTTCCTCAGCGCATCTACCAATGAGATTCAGAATGTATTCTATAATAGCTATGCCGTCAAATTACAGATAGAAGTTCCACCAAATACGCCTCTCTATTTCACCAATAACTACTCTGAGAGTGAGGTGGTTTTAGGCAGAGCAACCAAGTTGCAATATTTATCATCATCGATGGGAAAGACAAAGGGAGGATGGCGAACATACGACCATCTCGTTATCAGATGCAGATTGATTCCATAAGAAAAAGGATGGCTCATTTACCATCCTTTTTCTCTGTTGATTGTCTTTTGATGTAGAATTCGCATTGATTCTTTCTGATTGATTCATTCACATCTCCGACATCATCCAATACATCACATTCACTACCCTCCAAGGGAACCCGATTCAGGCAGTCATGGCAGATTCGGGTATCATCCCATTCCATATTAGGGTCAGCATGGAGGGATTTGAATTCAGGGTCTTTTTCCATATTCATTCATCAATTAGTTATCATTCCCGATATTGAACTTTTCTCTGATATAGAAGCTATATTCGCAGCAAGGCTGAAATTTCTCGGCAAAGGGATGGTATCATCCGTGAAAGAGATGCCCTGAGGGAATAGCTCGAAATCATAATTCTGTGTGTTGTGGAATTCGTAGGTACTGCCTACGATGTATCCGATAATAGCTCCTATCATATTGCGTTGAATTTGGTTTGTTGTTTCTGTTGGAGATGCCCGACCTTAATCGTGCATCGCTTATTCTGATATTCATTCTTGCCTCGTATCGCATTAGTAAGCGATTTATAGGCAATCCCGATTTCATTCTGAGGGATTGCATCGTAGATGGCTTTCAGAGAACCGAAATAGAAATCAGTCTCTCCATCGTGAGGTTCATTCAATTTTAGATGTACTACTTTCATTTCATGCTGCAAAATTGCTAATTTTTCTGCGATTTCCCACGATTTTAACTCAGAAATGAGGATTTTATCACCTTAAACAGAGAAAATCGCAGGAAATGCAGTTTCTGATTGTCATTTCATTTTCAGGAAATCATCAGCCATTTTCTCCATACTATCTGCATACGAGAGAGGAAATCTCACATCGTAATCTTTTGCATCGTGACGGAGGCGGCTTGCCATACTTTTGATTCGCATTGCCATCTGAGTGGCTTTAATGAGCTTTTCTTTCTGTGTTGCCATAATTACTGCCCTTTCTTTGCTTTATGTTCCTCTGCGGCTTTCTTCATCATGGCATCCATCTGTTCCTGAGTGACCTCGTAGATGACCTTGATGCCTTTCGGATTTTTCTTCACTTTGAACTCGAATATGAATGGATTTGTTCTCAGCATATCTGCGATATTCTGAATAACCTGTTCTCTTTTTTCTTCTTGTGCCATAATCTTAATTATTATTATCGGATGAAACAATCTCTGTGATGCCTCGTTTTGCGAGTTTCTGAGTGGTCTTAGGAGCTTCGAGCTGGTCGCAGATGGCGACTCTCAGACCTGAACGGATGAGCTTCGGGAGATAGATGTCGAGTGCATGATGCGGAAATCCTGCCATCTTAATCTCGCCTCTCTGAGTGAGAGTGATGCCGAGTATCTTTGCGGTTTTCTCAGCATCCTCGTGATAGGTCTCATAGAAATCTCCGCATCTGAATAAGAGCGTTGCGTCAGGATGCTTTTCTTTGAGTTCCTGAAACTGCTTCATCATCGGAGATAAATCTTCGCTCTGAGGCTCTTTCTCAGGCTCAGGAGAGCCGTTCAGCTTGGCGATGACATCTTCCATCGATTCTGCATTGTGCAGAGCTGCAATCAGCTCCCTTGCGCTCATGTCCTCGATGTGGAGTTTCGCCTGAACGGTTGCTTCGATGAGGATTTTGATGCCTGAGACAACCTTTTTGAGGTCTTTCTGAGATTTGGTATCGCCTCCGATATTCTTCACCGTAGCCGATTTCTTTCCCTTGCTCTTGGCATCATCGACCGCATCCTGAACGGCTGCAACCTGAGCGGCTTCATCATCCTTATTCCGCTCTACAATCTGACGGACTGCGCCTGTGGAGATTTCTCCTTTCTCGATTTTCTCCTGAATCTCAGGTGCAAGGTCGAGAAGCGAGAGACAGCGACCGATGAACGTGATGCTCTTTCCGAACTTCTGAGCAATCTCGCTCTGAGTATATCCGAACTTATCCCTGAATCGCTGAAACATGATGGCAGATTCATATTCGGTGAAGTTCTTTCCCTCATTCCTCATCATCTGCTCGATGAGCAAATCTTCCTCTTTGGTATTGCGAGGCAGGAAAATTGCCTTGATGCGCTTGATGTCTGCACCCTCAGAGATAGCAGCGAGAGTGGCTCTCAGTCTGCGTTCACCATCCACGAGGCGGTATTTCTCATCTCCATTCTCATCTTTGAACGGTACGACCGTGATGGGATTGAGAACGCCTTGCAGCTTGATTTGCTCTTTGAGTTCGTCAATGGCGAAATCACGGCGCACGTTGAAGTTATCGACTACGACCACATTACGAGGGTCAACTGAATAGATGTCTGTTCTCTTTGTTGAATTGATGTTGGTATCCATAATACTGATGATTTTGATTGTTATTACTTTTCGTTGATTGTATAGATTTTATAGATGCACTTATCTCCGCAGTTCCATCCGTCTCTGATTTTGCCATCGACCACCGCACAGAGATGATTAGCGAGGCTCAGGATATAGCGACCTTTGGGATTGCTCTTAGCGAAATCCTTTGCGGTCTTTCGTTTCTCGCCTTTCTTGAATTTCAGGGAAACGACCTTATATCCTCTCTGAGCAAAAGCTTTCTCGTAAACATTCTGAGAATTGGGAATGTCGTAATCTTCACGAGCTATCTTCGAGAGGACATCGTAAGCCTCCTGCCATGTGAGTTCGGCAGCGATGGCGAATGCCCTGATAGCACAATCGGGTTTTCTGCATCTCTTTCCCTCAGTCGGATTTGGCTGAGTGAACTCGAAATAATCTGTATTCTTATATAAATTGATTTTAGCCATTTTGAGAGCGTTTATTTATTGATATGATTACTTTATCATCTTTCGGATTTAATCGCAGGAGACTCAAAGGAAATGCGCCTCCTGCGATTGTCTGAGATTATTCTTTCACGTTCATTATGTATTTGGCAGCTTTCTCGGCTCTCGATGCAGCCCAAACAATCATTTTGTTATCGTTGTTGAGAGCTTTGAGCCATCCCTGAATGTATGCGACTGAATTCTTGAAAGCCTTTTCACAATCGAGATTGATAGCGTTGCAAATCATGGCAGAACCAAGCTCTGCAACCAATTCCTCTCGTGAGTAATCTTCATTTCCAAAGAATGCGTGGTCGTTTTCAGCCTTGCGGTCGCATCGATAAGGAGGAATCGTTGAGTGGGTCAGCTCATGGAATGTGGTTGAATAGTATTCCTCTGCATCCTGATACTGAGAGAGCATCGGCACGACTACTTTATCATACATCGGAGAGTAGTAAGCCTGTCCGCTCGGCTTGTCATTCTGAAATTTGAGTTTCTTTTCTCTGCTCAGATAGCCGTTGATGACATTCTCAGCAGCTTCGATTGGAAGGATTGTCGGCTCGATTGGCTCGTCTGCCTTAATCTTACTCTCGATTCCTGTTGTATCATCAATATGGAATACCCGATAATACTTCAGGACAGGGATAAGATGCTCTTTGATGGTCGTAACCTCGACCTCGTTTCCGTTCTCATCCTGAGTCTTTTTCTTGCCGTGAGAAATCATCGTGAAGAAAACGACCATCGATGATTTTGCGCCTTTCTTGATGTCGCCTCCCAAGTCTTTGACCTGCTTGAATGTTAGATACTCGCCC
>Ga0326514_10001861_pt1 | contig 13545 bp, 11 predicted proteins | sample 3_2548_0518_D_FD_203653 | JGI IMG/M metagenome (GOLD analysis project Ga0326514, IMG submission 203653) | Bovine rumen microbial communities from UC Davis, California, United States - 3_2548_0518 | ecosystem: Host-associated > Mammals > Digestive system > Stomach > Rumen | place: USA...
GTTTGTTTATACGGATGGTGTTCCGGAAGCCACCAATGCAGATAATCAGATGTTTGGAACAGATCGTATGCTGACGGCATTAAATGCGCATAAGGATAAGGAACCGAAAGAGATCCTTGAAGGCGTGCATCTGGCCGTTGATGACTTTGTACAGGATGCCGAGCAGTTTGATGATCTGACCATGATGTGTATGAAGTTCATAAAGAAACAGGAATCCGAAGAAGAAACCTGAATTTCTGCGGGACACCCGCTTTGCGGATCTGCATGCATTAACTTAACCTGAAGTGCGACGCTTCAGGTTTTTTGATTTTGAATGATCGTTCCTTGTTATGAAACCGCCAAACCTGCAAAGGGATCATAAAACCCATTGGCAGATGAAGCAGTGGCCAATGGGGTAGAAAAATATACAGCCTGAGAAGATGGGTTCAATGAACAGTGAGTTTTTTCGGCCGTTCAAACCAGATCCAGGACAGTTTTGCGTTCAGAATGGAAAGCAGCAGAGAGATGCTGTAGCTGACAGCATAAATACCAACCAGACATGCGAGCTTGAACAAAAGTGAATTCTGATCGAAATTCAGAAAGGAGTAAGGCGCCAGATCGCTGGGGAGAATACGGGTTCCAAACAGTATCAATGTGACGACCGCATAGATCGTAATGAATATGGATCCCTTCAGCGGATCGAGCGGCTTCAGCTTTCCGATCGGAGCATCATTGAATAAAAAAGAGAACAGGGTAAGAAACGGAACAATCAAATGCATCATGATCCCGGTATAGGAAGTAACATCCGGATTGTCCGGAACCAGAGGAGAAAGTCCGAAAACGACAACGATGAAAATCACGAATTCTGTCGTTGCGGAAGACAGTCGCAGAAAATAAATAGTTCTGTTTGTGACTTCAAAATCATATTTGGCCTCTGTCATGCATGCGATTCCGCAGAGCAGGGAAGTGACCGTTGTAAAAATCGTACCGTCAAATGTCATATAACGCAGACGGTTGATCAGATTGTTATGAAAGATAAAAACAGACCAGAGAATCGCAGATATTCCGCAGAATACAATGACAAAACAGACTGCGGCGTTGAATCGCTTTTTCAGGCGATAACGATAGTTAAAGAACTGTTCATATTCTTCCACCTTTTCTAATTCATCCTGCATAGATTTCTCCTTTAACGATTAAGGTGTTCTTCATTACAGATTATAGGACATGTGCTCTCCGGTAAAAAAAACATGACAGGATCATCCGAAAAAGAATGTGACAGGAACCTGTGTGTTCAGCCACATTCTTTCTATAGCCATTGGTTTGAAGATATCTGCTGATGCCGCCGCGTTTCAGCTGTCAGAGCAAACTTATTTTGAAAGCCTGAGATAGCTCTGACCCATCAGGACATGATCATAGCCCTGACCGTCAGCGGATTCGGGACACAGCATCTCTGCCTTTACACCGGACTGGAATACCATGACAATGTCACTTCCGCCGAAGAGGAAGTAACCCATGGGGTCGCCCTTTTCCACCCTGGCACCGGGTTTAACCGTTTCCTCCCAGTTGCAGGAACAGATCTGGGACATGCCGATGGGAAGTATTGCCGCAAGACCGTATTCTTCTGTATCAATAATCAGGCAATCTCTGGTTTCAATCATCTGCCAGCCTGGATTCGTGTCATAGAGCCGGTAACGGCCGGCTTCCTTATCCCAGTAGGTGACGCCGCCCGCGGCGTTGGCCCCAGGGATCTTGCGTACTTCCAGAACGGTTCCGCTTACCGGGAAATGGTAACGGTGATAGTCGTTGATATTCAGGAACGTGTGGGTCATTGTGCCGCCGGAAAACGCATCTTTATACTGGCTGTCAGGACCGATTAACTGGGAGATGGAAGTGAATTGGGCAGACTTGAACATCACACCTCCCTCGGAAACGAAATCTCCGTTGTCGTCGATTTTCCAGATTCCCTGCGGTTTGGAGTCCGCGGGGGCAACGACCTCTGCATTTGCGATTGGACGAACGGACGGGTCAGTCAGATGTCTGGAGAACCATTCATTGAAGGTGTGCCAGACATTATGGTCTGCATACCATCCAGACTGCATCATCATGCTCGGATCGTTTTTTACCGTTTCATAGTATTCATCATTCCAGCTTTCCTCTGTGGAAAGAAAGGAGCCCCAGTCATTGGAATACTCACGGCACCAGGAAGCGATGGGTTCATGATACTGAAGAGTCGGATAGTAATAGCCTTTGCCTTCAAGCTCCTCGAGCGGCTGATCAAGAAGGAACCAGATATAATCCACACCCTGATCGATTCTGTCATAAATCGTCGGATAGTCGGCATTCTTCAGCACAAACCAGGGAACACATTTCACTCCCCAGTCAAGGAAGTCATAGAATTGCTCAACACTGGAAACCGGGTTGGTGTCGGGATCCGGATTGATTTCGTGCGCCAGTGCGATGGATTTCTCCATCATGCTCATCAGCTGGGGATCCTGATCCAGTATCTCCTTCAGCTTCAGGGTGGATTGGCTGTGTTCTTTCTGCTCAGTGGTTTGCGTGGTGGAATTCGGAGAACTGACCGATTCCGTAGATGGCGCAAGCATTCCGTTTCCAACCGCAAGAAGAACACATATAAAGATACTGATCAGATGCTTCAGATACTCTTTCATGAAAAATCCTCTTTTCTATTAACAGAAATACTTTTTTGAAATTATAACAGGGAAGCCGGAGGTGGCTCTGACAAAAAAGAACATCCCGGATCGAGCAGTTCACTTTCTTAACAAATCGTGTTTTGCGATAAAATAGTCATGAGTCGGACAAACGAGGCGGATATTTTGAAAATTTGCCAATTGGTATCACTTCAATGGAATAATCAAACAACAAAAAAACCGCACTGTTATGCGGTTTTTGAGACGATGCCGACTATCGGATTTGAACCAACGACCTACTCATTACGAATGAGTTGCTCTACCAGCTGAGCTAAGTCGGCACTTGCAGCAGGATTATTATAAGCGATGCTACACTTGCTTTCAATGAAAATATAGTGGAGAAGAGAGACGGATGATGAGACCGAATACAGTCAGTAAAGAAGAACTGTTTGCAAAAGTTCCGGTTAATAAAGCGCTGCTTACCATGGCGGTGCCAACGATTATCAGTCAGATGATTAATCTGATTTACAACATGGTTGATGCGTTTTTTATCGGAAGGACCGGCAATCCGTATATGATGGCAGCGACAACCATTACCCTTACTCTGGTAATGATGAATGTGGCACTTGCCAATCTGTTTGGCATCGGCGGCGGCAGTCATGTGGCAAGACTGATGGGCAGCGGAAAACAGGAAACCGCACGCAGCGTCAGTGCATACTGTTTCTGGGGGTCCGTGCGGATTGCGGTAACATATTCAATCCTGATCGGTCTGTTTCTGAATCCGATTCTTAAGCTGCTTGGAGCCTCAGAAGCGACATTGCCCTATGCACGCTCCTATGCGCTGATTGTTACCGTTATGGGGGCACTGCCGGCTGTTCTTTCAATGGCACTTTCACATTTACTGCGGAATACCGGTTTTTCGGGACAGGCAAGTATCGGATTAAGCCTGGGCGGCATACTGAATGTTCTGCTCGATCCACTCTTTATGTTCGTGATCATGCCGAAAGGACAGGAAGTCATCGGCGCAGCTCTCGCAACAACGATTTCAAATTTTGTTTCGTGCATTTACCTGCTGTATGCCTACCGGAGTGCTTCTGCGGCTGCTCCTTTGAGCATGAACCCGGCTGTCGGGAAGGAACTGGATGCACAGAATCGGAAAACGGTATTCAAAGTTGGTATCCCTTCGGCGCTGCTGCCGGGGCTGTTTGATGTAGCGAATATCTCGGTCAATATTCTGGCTGCAGCTCATAATGATCTTGTTCTGGCCGGAATGGGAATCGTTATGAAAGTAGAACGGATTCCAAATGCCATCAATATCGGGATCAGTCAGGGAATGCTGCCAATTGTCGCATATAACTATGCGTCCGGAAACCATGCACGTATGAAGAAAACAATTCATACAGCCCGCAATGCAGGACTTGCAGTTTCATTTGCCTCTGTGATTTTCTTTCAGCTGTTTGCAGGTCAGGCTGCTTCCCTGTTTCTGAGCACCGCTTCCCAGAAAGCAGCGGACGCAATTCAGACAATTGCCTATGCAGCAGTGTTTCTGCGCATACGCTGTATTGCTTCTCCGGTGCAGATGCTGAATTATCATTCTTCCTACTGCATGCAGGCTATGGGAAAAGGGAAGGAAACACTGATACACGCATGCGTAAGAGAACTGCTGCTGTATATTCCGTTAATGATTGTGCTGGACCGTCTGTTCGGTGAAACGGGACTTGCGGCTGCCCTGCCTGCGGCAGAAGCAGCTGCGGCAGTCTTTGCGCTGTACCTGCTGCGGGGAATGATGCGCTCGCATGCGGCTGAAACGCAGGCGCATTAGAACAGGATCTCAAAGTTGAAACCTCTGAGTCCGGAAGCATATAATAAACAGGTCATGGAGCCGCAGTAAGAAACGTAGCGCCAGGCCTGCTGTATCCGGCAGGTGACGAGGACCGGGTATTTATCGAAAGATTCGGCGGATGACCCGGAGGCTTGATACGGCCTGAACAATGGGAAAAAACAGTCAGTGATGGCTGAACAGATCCATTCGGTATCCTCCATGATCACTTTTTCCATGTGAACAGGAGGATATTTTTTCATGTGTGGAATTACAGGTTTTACAGGCAAAGAACCCGCTTTGCCGTTTTTGCTGCAGGGTCTTTCCCGGCTGGAGTATCGGGGCTATGATTCTGCAGGCATCACTCTGGTCAACTCAAAGAAACTGAGTACCTGGAAAACAAAGGGGCGTCTGGCGGAGCTGGAAAAACTGCTGCGAAAAGACTTTACACAGTCCTGCGGAATCGGTCATACCCGATGGGCAACGCATGGAGTGCCCAGCAATATGAATGCACACCCGCATATGAACGAGGCCAACACCATTTCGGTTGTTCATAACGGCATTGTGGAAAACTATGCATCACTGAAGGAAGAACTGATCGAGAAGGGCTATCAGTTTCATTCGGAAACCGACAGTGAAGTGATTGTCCAGCTGCTGGATTATTACTACACCATGAAGCCGGTGATGAAAGAAGCACTGATCAGAACCGTCAGGCGTCTGGAAGGCTCCTACGCATTATGCATTACAACCATATTTGAGCCGAACACGATTTATGTCGCAAAGAAGGAAAGCCCGATGGTTCTGGGACAGTCTGAACAGGGTGTGTTCTGTGCGAGTGATGCGCCGGCGTTGCTTGCCTATACCAAAGACATCCTTCCGCTTCAGGACGGTCAGATGGCAATTCTGAATAAAGACAGTCTGGAGCTGTTTGATCCAAACGGCAAAGCCGTTCAACCGAAGTTCATTCATTTCCCGTACGATATTCAGGCGGCACAGAAGGGCGGCTATGATTCCTTCATGATGAAAGAAATTCATGAGCAGCCGGGTGTCATACGCGAAACGCTGCGCGGCAGATTCCGCGGCAATAAAGTAGTCCTGCCTAAGATTGATGAGCTGAAGGCTGACTGGAATGGTGTTAGGAATACGGTATTCATTGCCTGCGGCACTGCATACCATGCATGCATTTATGCGGATTCTCTGTATCAGCGATATACCGGAAAACCATCTTCGGTTATTCCGGCATCGGAATTCCGTTACAGCAATCCGAATGTGGATCAGCATACACTGTGCATCTTTGTTTCGCAGTCCGGTGAGACAGCAGATACACTGGCTGCGCTGAAGCTGGCGAAGGCAAAAGGCTGCATTACCATTGCCGTAGTGAATGTGCTTGGCTCTTCGATTGCCCGTCAGACAGACGCGGTGCTTTATACTGCTGCCGGACCGGAAATTGCAGTGGCCAGCACGAAAGCCTATACAACACAGCTCGTTCTGCTCCATGTGCTGATTCTGAAACTGGCTGAGCTGTATGGAATCAAAGTGAAGGGCATCAGCCGTCTGATCCGGGATATGAAGAAGCTTCCGGAGCTGACAGAAGATACGCTTGCGTATGAACCGGTGATCCGGAAATATGCAAAGATGCTGAAGGATCAGAGGGACGCATACTTCATCGGACGGCAGCTGGATTATCCGAGTGCCCTGGAGGGAGCGCTCAAGCTGAAGGAAGTTTCCTATGTGCATGCGGATGCTTACTATGCCGGTGAATTGAAGCACGGACCGATCGCTCTGATTGAAAAGAACACGGTTGTGATTGCGCTGGCGACACAGCCGGAAATCGCCGCAAAGACGATTTCCAACATCAAGGAAACCGTAGCCCGCGGAGCTCGGGTCATTCTGATTACGGATCCGGATATGGACGCAAAAGAATTCAAATATGTGATCCGGATTCCGGAAATGCGGCCGGAGCTGATGGCAGTTCCTTCCGCTGTGCTGACACAGCTGTTTGCGTATTATGCCGCGAAGGAAAAGGGCTGTGATATCGACAAGCCCAGAAATCTGGCAAAGTCAGTAACGGTTGAATAAAAAAACAGGAGAGCGAAAGCTCTCCTTCAGCGTTCTTTGGGGAATGGAATCGTCGGTCGGTAGTGGAAATAATCAGAGTCATAAATCATGCGTGAGATCGTAAAGAGATTCTGCACTTCCAGATTGCGGGCATCGATCTCTTCCTGTCCCAGCGTGTCATCATGCGTATCATCCGAAGCGTAATAGCTGCCGTTGTCTGTAATCCAGCTTCCGTTCGGGAAGATGACCAGTTTCGAATCCGGATCGAAGTAGTCGCTGCCGACATAAATGCGGGGATCGTAATCCAGACCGATCAGATTGACTACCGTTGGCAGGATATCAAACGTGCTGTTGACCCGTTCCAGTTTCTCGGGCTTCATGGAAGGCGTATAGAGGATGAACGGAGTCCGGTCTTCATCGAATCCGTTCAGCCGGTCTGCTTCCTGACCGCCGTAATCCGCAAGTATCTGCAGCGGAGTTTCCAGCGGGTGGTGATCGGCAAACAGTACGATTAAGGTGTTGTCGAGCTTTCCGGCTTCTTCAAGCTGAGAGAGCAGATATGCCATGGATTTATCCAGTTCGATGGCTTTCGAAATGTAACGCTGCACCAGGAGCGGATAATCCGGATGGACTGCAGAGACCTCGTTCAGATACCGGTTTCCGAGTTCACTTCCCTGGTCATAGGGGAAATGTGTGCTGGTCGTGACATAGAGACTGAAGAAGCGGTCCTGATTGATCCAGTAGGGAATCGTAAGCTCCATCATCTCGAGATCAGACTGCCATCCCCAGAGACGCGTATAATTCAGATCATCATAGTTCAGGTATGCTTCACAGCCGCTCTGCGAATACAGAATTCTGCGGTCATAATATTCATCGATCCAGTTATGGTAGGCGCTGGTGTAATACCCGGCATGTTCAAACAGATTGAAGATGCTGTTCTGCCAGTCGTTGGAAGCCCACTGATTCGGCGTGCATACATCAGACATCGGCACCAGAGAAATCTCTGATACAAACTCACTTTCTCCGGTTGCGCACGAGAATTTCGGGGTGTAGTGATGGGTGAAATCCCATCCTTCTTCTTTCATCTTATACAGTGTCGGCGTCAGCTGGGGATCGATTGCCATATAGTCAAACGCTTCGATCATGACGTAGACCACATTGTAGTCCTGAAACATTCCGGTATGGTCGTTGTAGTCGGATACCGTGCGTGACATCAGGTACTGATCGATCTTTTTCCGTTCGTCGTTATCGTCCGCCTGCATGAGCTCATTCCACGACGTATCATCGATATCATTCTTTCGGGAGACCGCATCTTCGGAGGACGCTGCTTCCTGCGTCTCGCTGCTGATCGTCGGTTCTGCTGTGGTTTCCGGCATCAGGAGTTCCGAGCTGTCTTGATGAATGGAACGGAAGTCCTGGATCAGAAAGCGGGACAGACCAAACTCCCGAATGGAGCGGTCAATAAAGCGCGGATTGCTGTAAAGAGAGGCGTATGGAGTATTGACCAGTGTGAAGTGAGCCCCTGCTTCCAGTAGAATGGCACAGACCGCTGCCAGCACTGCCGGCAGGATATTCTTTGTCTGGGAATATTCAATGCGGTAGGACAGCAGGGTTGTGACGAGCGGCGGTATCAGTGCGAGATAGTAGACCGGATCGATCAGATCGATGAACTGTCCGACAAATTCCGAGATGCGTCCGGCACCGTCAAAGGATGCCTTGACGGACATATAGGATCCATAGAAGTTCATAAACTGAAGCTGTGTGATCGCATAGACCGCAAATGCCCAGCAGAACACATTTACCAGAAACTTTCCGACATGATTGCCGAACAGGGAACAGACCACGGCCAGAATGAGTGCCAGGGACAGTGTATATAATTCGTTCCGAAAAAAGGACAGACCGAAAACAGAAGGAAACGTCAGAGCACGGAAAAACAGTTCAATCAGAATAAAGCAGAAGGATAACTGCAGAAACGATGTAAGAATAAACGGGTATTTTCTGTTCATAAATGCCATTTTACTGCAATTGACGAGGCGCAGTCAGAAAAAAGTGACCCAAACAGATCGACTGTAACGTAAAATGGGTCTTAACAGGAGCGGCTTTATGGATTACAAAGAGTATCTTCCGGCGATGATCTGTTTTTCCTTTCTGATGCTGGGACTTGGGACAGGCACGATAGCGATCGTTTTCTCCGTTGCCTGGGCATATGTGGCAGTCAAGGTGGTAAACCACTATATCTTAAAACGGAAGAAACCGGAGGATCTGGAATGAACCTGGTGATAATCGGAGTCATGATTCTGGGCACAACTGCTCTGGTGCAGTGGGCGAGCAAACTATGAGTGCAGTCGTGAACGGGAAGTACCGGCATTACAAAGGAAATCTGTATACAGTGCTGGGTGTCGCAAAACACAGCGAGACGCTGGAAGAAATGGTGGTCTATCGCGCAGAATACGGTGAACATGGACTGTGGGTCAGACCGGCCGCCATGTTTGAGGAACTGGTTGAAGTGAATGGGGAGTCTGTGCCGAGATTTCAGTATCTTGGGACAGCAGAATAACAGGGAGTGGAATATGAGTGATTTTATTGACCGGGAAAAACTGAATGCAGTGTTTGAAGAACATATGAAACTGGCAAACGAGGCATTCGGAGATACCGAACAGATGCGAGGCATTCTTGATGAAACAGAACGGGTGCTGTTTTCGGAGCCGGTGCTGAAAAGGGCATGTCCGGAAGTGGATGATCTGTGCGGACTGGCAAGAGCGTATGTTTCCGGAGAATATACCGAAGTTTCACCGAAATCTGTCTGTGCGATTCTCGGCGCATTTCTGTATCTGAATAAAAAGAACGATGAGATTTCAGACAGTACTCCGGTCATTGGCTATCTGGATGATCTGATTATTCTGTCAAATGCAATGGAAGTCGCAAAAGAAGATCTGGATCATTATCGTTCCGATTTGGACTAAAGAGAATCAGGCTTTCTAGTATAATGTAAGCGAACTGAAACACCGATACATAATCTGGGGGACCCTAATCATGTTTAAGAATCTAACAAAGACGGAACGCGCATGGGTATTGTATGACGTCGGCAACAGTGCCTTTACGATGCTTGCGTGTTCGCTGATACCAATCTGGTTCAAGGAACTGGCAATCGGAACAGCACCCGGACAGATTACCGGAGACAAGGCCACTGCTTATTATTCGATTTCGATCGCAATTGTTACGGTTGTGGTTGCGGTGCTCGGTCCGATCTGCGGTGCGATTGCAGACCGTAAGGACATGAAGAAAATCTTCTTCTCAACCGCGGTGGCGCTGGGTGTCATCGGCTGTATCCTGAATGGATTTGCGATGACATGGCTGCTGTTTCTGGTCATCTTTGTGTTAACCAAGATTTTCTACTCTGCATCTTTGACCTTCTATGATTCCATGCTGAATGACGTCACCACCGAAGAGCGGATGGATCAGGTTTCTTCCTATGGTTATGCATGGGGATACATCGGTTCCTGCATTCCGTTTACCATTGCGCTGCTTGCCTATGTATTCAGCGGCGGACTCGGGGACAATCTCAAAATCATGCCTGCAAATGTGGGAAAGATCATCGGCTTCTCTGTGACAGCTGCCTGGTGGTTCCTCGTAACCATGCCGCTGATCAAAAACTATAAGCAGATCAATTATGTAGAGAATGCGAAAGGCTCCGTTAAAAAGGTATTTGTGCAGATCGGCGGTACACTGAAGCGCATCGCCACACAGGATCGTAAAGTACTGTACTTTCTGATCGCATTCTTCCTGTATATTGACGGTGTCGGAACGATCATCGACAACTGCATCAACATCGGTACGGACCTCGGCCTTCCGACGGTCGGTCAGGTGATCTTCCTGCTGGCGACACAGATCGTTGCCTGGGGCGGTTCACTGGTCTTTGCAAGACTGTCCAAGAAGTATGACACTGCTACCCTGATTCTGGTCTGCATTGTCGGCTACTTCCTGGTCTGCATCTACGCGCTGACGCTGAAAACATTGCTGGATTTCGGCATTCTGGCCTTCGGAGTCGGCTGTTTCCAGGGATCGATTCAGTCCCTGTCCAGAAGTTATTTTTCCAAGATCATTCCGGCCGAGAATTCCGGAGAATACTTCGGCATCTATGATATCTTCGCTAAAGGCGCAAGCTTCCTTGGCTCTGCGGTAATCGCAGCCGTCAAGCTGGCCGGAGGCACGATTAATATTGCGGTTGCGTCACTGGCGATATTCTTTGCTGTCGGATTTATCTTCCTGAAGCTTTCGGATAAAGCGCCGTCTTCCAGAAAAGCATCCCAGAACTGAAAACAGGAGCCGCAGGGCTCCTTTACTTCACTCCGATTGCCAGCGGAACAGCACGTTCTGCTTCCTGAAACGCAGCGGGATCCCGGTCGGACAGCTGAAGCTGCCGGTTCCCGTTCAGCAGTATCTGTGCGGATCCTCCGCCATCCAGATGAACACCGTTTCTCATGCCAAGATCTGCCGCAATTTCTGCGGCTTCTTTTAATGTGGCACCGCAGCTGTCTGCGCCGGGTATATGGCCATACTTTGCGGCACCTTCCAGCCATACCAGCATCGGCTTTGAATGATCATCTGCACCCAGCAGGATGCGGGGAGCACGGTCTGTGTCAAAACGAACCGGATAGAAGGTCGGCGGGTAAAGCGGCGTCCAGGGTCGGCGGATGTCGTGAAAGGAGGAACGGAATCGGTTCGTGGGTATCCCGTTCCGTATGACACTGTTGCCGCACTGGATGCCAAATGCGATCTGTTCCAGGCCATGAAAGGATACTGTGGGCTGTTCCTGGAGAACCGGGCGTGTTCTGGTATGAATGACAAACCCGGAAGACGGGACTGACGTCCTGCCGCCGTCTGCCAGTGCACAGAGCCGGTTTCCGGTAATCACAAGGTCATAGCCGCCGTTCGGGGTGCGGATGTGCTGCGGTCTGGAATAAAACCTCGCGTTTTCCCCATGCCGGTACCGGATGCCGTCAACTTCCACTTCGATCGCAGTCAGAGACAGTGGCTCAATGGTGATGGAGCCGTCTTTATGAAGCAGAAACGCTTCCCGGTTGAACAGTGGCGGATACAGGATCACGCCGTCTTTGATGCAGCAGCCAAAGGCAGTGCCGAGCTGGTCAAACGAGGATGTGATATCCGTGGGATTCATCGTAAAGAAGGATGCGTTGACCTGACAGTTTAATACCAGTCTTTGCCGGGATAAAAAGCCAAGTGTATTGGCAACCGGCAGGACGGATAACCCACGTCTGGAACCGGAAACGACAGCGGTGCAGCCGGCATCACTGAGCGAAGCGAAAATGGACTGTGTGAGCGGATCATCTGTTTCCAGTATCTGATTGTGAAACCGCATCCGGTCACTGAGACAGTCTGCCAGCAGCGGTTCGGTCTGATAGTAATGAATGGATCCATATTGATGAGACAGATTAAAGGAAATCTGTTCCGGCAGATGAAACAGCACAAAGGTATGCAGGAAGCGGCCGTAACGGGGAATGATGTAATCCCGGTACAGCTGCACCATTTGATCAAAGGCATCCGGACTGCTCTTCGGCTCCGTAAAGAAAAGATCTTCCCAGCGCTCCGCAGTCACGCACTGAATCCGCTGGATTTCATTCCCGGGGCGATGCATCGTATGTAGAACAGACTGTACCATAACTGACAGTTCCAGTATATTGCAGGAACGGGGGTGCATTGAGCATATTCATTGCAGGAGACAGGAATGTGTATTAAGTTAGGTATGGCTAACTTAATACAGCGTCTTAGCTGTGAGGAGGAAAAAGATATGAATCAGACGGTGATTCTTGGAATATTGATTCCGTTTATCGGTACTGCCGCAGGTTCGGCCTGTGTGTTCTTTATGCGTCACAAACTGAGCCGCATGGTGGAACGCTCTCTGATGGGGTTTGCGGCAGGTGTTATGGTCGCAGCTTCGATCTGGAGTCTGCTGATACCGGCGATGGAGCAGTCTGCCGCATCGGGCAAATGGGCATTTCTCCCGGCTGTCATCGGATTCTGGGCCGGCATTCTGTTTCTGCTGCTGCTGGATTCTGTTACTCCGCACCTGCATCTGAATGCAGAGAAGGCAGAAGGACCGCATGCGAAACTCAGCCGGACAACGATGATGCTGCTGGCAGTGACGATTCATAACATACCGGAAGGAATGGCAGTAGGTGTTGTATATGCCGGATATCTCACCGGCAATTCCATGATTACAGCCGGCGGAGCTCTTGCGCTTGCACTTGGCATTGCCATACAGAACTTCCCGGAAGGCGCCATTATTTCCATGCCGCTTCATGCGGAAGGAAAGTCCAGGACAGCTGCGTTTCTGGATGGGGTGTTATCGGGCGCAGTAGAACCGGTCGGTGCACTGCTGACGATTCTTGCGTCAAATCTGATCATTCCGGCCATGCCGTATTTTCTGAGCTTTGCGGCAGGCGCAATGCTTTATGTCGTAGTGGAAGAACTGATCCCTGAAATGTCGGAAGGGGAACATTCCAATATCGGAGTTGTTATGTTTGCGCTGGGCTTTACGCTTATGATGGCACTGGATGTTGCGCTTGGCTGATATTGTCGCAGAAATATATTGTAAGATGGTTGCAGACAGGAGAACTGACTATGCCATCAACAAGCAAATGCGAATACTGCGGTGCTACGATTCTTTCTTCGGACCGGCAATGCCCGCAGTGCGGTGCACCGAATCCAAACTATGTCGAAGAAATGAAGCGCACGGTATTTCTGCCGAAAACGATTGAAGAGCTGAAAGAATACTGTTCCGAACGGGGCATGCCGCTGCTGCGGATGCGCTTCTTTGTCGGCGAGGATTTTAAGGAACCGAAGGCATTCGGCATCTATCGGGACGGCGATGACTTCGTGGTTTATAAAAACAAGGCAAACGGACAGCGGGCTGTTCGTTATCGCGGTCCGGATGAAGCGTATGCCGTCAGTGAATTGTTTCAGAAGCTTCTGGAAGAATGTCATAATCGCGGAATCTATCCCGACGGAAAACCGGAACCG
>Ga0326514_10001862_pt1 | contig 13542 bp, 19 predicted proteins | sample 3_2548_0518_D_FD_203653 | JGI IMG/M metagenome (GOLD analysis project Ga0326514, IMG submission 203653) | Bovine rumen microbial communities from UC Davis, California, United States - 3_2548_0518 | ecosystem: Host-associated > Mammals > Digestive system > Stomach > Rumen | place: USA...
TAAGTATAAAGATTCTGTTATTAACTTTCATTATAACTGCTTACCAAAAAGAGATTCTCTCTTAGAGAAGTTTAATGATCTTAAACTTTACAGACAAGATGGTTCTAGCTATATATGGAATCAGTGCTTTTACTTGCCAAGTAAAATTAGAGAGCTAGTAATAAAGACAGAGAGGGAGTTTAGAAAGGTTTATCCGTACTATGTTAGGACTAAACAGCAGGATGTGTTTATTGCTTATAGTATAAGAGACTTAGACTTCATTGCTGTTTATCCAAGTCTCGTAGAGCATTTAGATTTAGGAAGTTCAATAAGAGACTCTAAGAGTGCTCGTACAATCTTCCCTTTTGGAATGGACTTTAGAGTTTACTGATCAGACTCAAGTTCTTTTAACAGAGATAGAAGTTCACCGTTTTTCTCTAAGCATTGCTTAAAACACTGGACTTCATCTTTGTTCTTAGCCTTCTTTTCGTTTCTAAGTTCGTTAAATGCTTTTACTACTATGTTAGTAGGAAGTCCTTGCTCGTTAAACTCTTTCTTGAGGTTCTTAATGTCTTCGTTAGTATTCTTACGATCCATTAAGAGTCTTGTATATCTCTTAGAGAACTCTAAGGCCATCTTGAGGCTATCAGGTTCTATAAAGACTTCAGTTTCAGGTTCCATTTCTAAGACATTTTCCATTCTATTCTCCTTAGACATAAGCATACATAAATTCAGCTAGTACTTTAGTTTTGTTTGGTGAAAACTCATAAGTATGAACTGTGTTAAAGTTAATGATGTATCTACTCTTCTCCTTTTCAAACTTAAATGAACTAATACAATTCTTGTTAATATAAGCATCTGTACTTCCGTTAAAGATCTTTATAAATATCTTTTTAAAGTACTCAGATTCTAAGATTCTGTTAAGCTCCTCAGGAATGTAGTTATCAACAAAGATAAAGTCAGACTTAAATCCCGAATGGGTTTCAGTAGTATAAGCCATATTAAAGATTAGTTTGTTAGGTTCTATTTTAAAAGAACTAACATTATCTAAGTTTATATAGTACTCTTTAATCTTTATAAAGTTTTCTTGGTTAGTAAGATTTAGCATTCGTTTCTCCTTATAGCTGTGAGCAAATCTTTATCTGTGCCTGTATCCCAGAATATATATTTTTCATTATATCAGAGATACAAACATTATTCAATAGCATTTCATTAAAATCTTTATATTGTAAATCATCAGGATATACTAATACTTTATATCCTTTCTTAGCATATTTAAGTGCGTTCTTTTTTCCTGTTTGATCGTTGTCAAAGCACATCACACAATCTAATCCCTCTAAGAGTCTCTCAGGAGGAGTTGCTCCACAACAAGCAACAACATTAGTTATTCCAGATTGAAAGACACTTACAGCGTCAAAGATTCCTTCAAACACATAAACAGTCTTAGATCTATCTATGTTATAGTAGTTCCATAGTTTAAAGTCATTGTTCTTTTCAGGCATATATGTAAAGAACCGGTGCTCTCTAAGACTTCTAGAGTAAAACCCATAGCACTTAGAACCACAATAAAAAGGAATAACTATAAAGTTGTCTATAGGAAATGACTTAGAGTCGATTTTGATGTTCTTCCCTAAGAATACATCGCCAAACGTAGGCGACCACTCTAATCCTCTTGATTCTAAGTACTCTATTGTACTCTTAGACTTCTCGAAGAAGTCCAGGTCAAAAAGTACAGGAGGTCTTAGAGAGTCCTTAGGAACTTCCTTGGGACTTGAAAGATCTAAGTCTCCTATTAAATCGTATTCATCTAAGCTTATCTTAGAGAGATTAGTCTTGAAAACTTCTTGCTTGTAGCTATCTAAGAGATTTGGATAGTAATCTCTTAGAAATGAGTAAACTGTTTTGTTCCTACAACTACACTCGTTAAAACAGTTTACAAGAACTAAATCTCCCTTAGAGTACAGGTGTAGTCTAGCTTTGTTCTTACTGTACTTAGAGTCTCCACAAATAGGACAGCGTACGCAGATATCGTCAGGTGTTTCGTACTTCACCTTAGAACCTACAGCTAGCTTAAAGTATCTAATAGAAACAGGGTCTAACATTTTAATCTCCGTACAAAGCTAAGATCCAACTTCTAAGATCTTCGGTGTATTTGTACACATTAAAAATCTTAAACTCTCTTATACCATTAAAGGTATCTGTCTTGTTAAGATCTTGCTTGTTATGAATGTTAATGACGTATCTAAGAATTCCATCATTTATCTTTCGGTGTTTCTCAGCAAGCCTATAGGTAAAGAAGTTTCTAAATCCCCAAAAGCCAATGTAGTTCATTGTAGGACTTATAAAATAAACTTCTAAGACTCTATTAGATATCACGAATCCGGTAACGTTATCGAGATTAACTGACTGAGCAAGTGAGTTTTCAGAGAATGGAACGCATTTAAGTTCCTTTAGGTCTTTAAGTTCAGGGATTTCGAAACAGTTAAGGAAGTATTGTAAGCATTCTTCGTTAGATCTAAACTTCTCGAAGATTTCAGAGAACTCTTTTTGGTATTTCATCAGTACTCTCCTTTACGTAGTCTAGACATATTTATAACTGTCTAAACGTTCTTTATTGTATTATATATCATTCTCTTAGAAACATCAAGTATTCTGAAAAAAATTCTTAGATCCACTGGAAATCCATATAATTTTTAGATGCGTTTTTATAAATATCCTATGATACATATAATTTTTATATGTATCTTAACAACAAGGAGAATAATATGGACGAAGTTTCAAGAACTTTCATTGATTCCGGTGGTTTTGGTGGCCTCGGAACAGGTGGCACTCTCGGTGTAGGTGCATTGGGCGGACTGATTCTCGGTAGTATGTGGAACGGCAACGGTTTCTTTGGTTGGGGCAACAACGGTAGAAACGGTGCTGTTAGCTACGACACCGGTGTTCTCAATGGTCTTCAGGACTCTGTGAACAACATTTCTAATCAGATCAATGCCGCTGACCGTGATTTCCTTATGCAGACTTCTAATCAGAATCAGTTCGTAGGGAATCTTGTGAATCAGACTGGAGACGCTATCGTAGGTGCTGTTACCTCAGGCGTTCAGACCCTTGGTAATGCGGTTAACTCAGGGAATCAGGCTATTCAGGGCTCTTTGTGTAACTTGGGACAGACCGTTCAGAACGGTATCTTCCAGAATACCTTAACTCAGGTTCAGTCTCAGGCCGCTACTAACCTCGGAATGTGTCAGGGATTCAATGGTGTTAATGCGGGAATTGCCGGAGCCACCGCTGTAGTTCAGAGTTCGTTAGCTGATGTTAATAACAACATCACCGCTCAGAACTTTGAGAATAGGTTGCAGGCACAGCAGTTAGCGTCCCAGCAGCAGAATTGCTGTTGTCAGGTTCTACGGGCAATAGAACAGGAAGGGTGCGCTAACCGCGAGCTTCAGAGAGAAATTCAGACTCAGAACATTCGTGACCAACTCGCTGTATCTCAGGCTGAAAATCAATCTCTTAAGGCACAATTATTTAGCACTAACGCAATGACCGCTCAGACTGCTACTATAATCAATGCTCTTAAACCGACTACTACAACTGGTGGTTAATAGTTTAAGTTCTTAATGGAAAGAAGACATCTAAGACTTTTAGATGTCTTTTTTAGTCTAAGACCCTTAGAAAGTTTCTTCGAAGAAGATTTTTTCTAAGCATTGTCTATATAAACATCTTAAACGACTTTGAACTTTCTAAGACTCTTCTTAGAAGAAACATCTTAGAAATATCTAAGACTTCTATATAAAACATCTAAGACTAAACTTAGTTCTCTCTAAGACTCTTAGAATGTTACTTTTCCAATGCAAAATATAAATAACTAAAAAAGGAGATAATAACAAATGGCTTTGAAAGACTATTTAAAGAGAAATGGTTTTGGTTCTTTGGGAACTTTGACCTTCAAACTTGCCGCTGATACTAACGTACTTTTCCCGTACGCTAAGATTAAGGCTTCTGATAACGGCCCTACTATTGAGTTCGTAGAGGAATCTGGTTCTGATACTGTAGCTGTTACTAAGGATTATGCTTTCGTTTCTTATGCAAGAGTATGGAACGACACTGATCAGAAGTACGACCTTACCTCTCAGACTATCAAATTCTGCGAAACCTCTGAGGGTGCTGAGGTTTCTGTAACTGAGACTCTGAAACTTGAGGACGCCGCCGCTGAGGGTATTGATACCACTGGTGAAACTGGCCCTACTATGCAGGTAACACACGACAAAGGTGGCTGGGCTGTTGTTTCCTGTGTTAAGGAAGTTCAGAAGGGCGAGGAAGTCGTTTTCGATGGTTCCAAGGACGTAACCATTAATCTGTTCTAAAGAAACTAAAATCGGTTCTTAACGGAACCGATTTTTTAAAACTATAAAATCCCGGGGTAAAACGGGGATAATTTAAACTAACGAGGAAATTTTATATGACTGCTACTAATTATTTAGACTATGCGGGTTTGCAACGGTTTAAGACTAAACTCGACGCCCAGTATGCAAATCTCTATCGTACCGAAACTCAAGTTAATAGCCAGATTGACGCTAAGTTAGCTACCTATAGCCAGAACTACGTTCAGATTTCTTCTGACGTTCCTACCATCGCTGGTGGTGCTCAGGAAGGTATCATCTACTTAGTTCCTGATGGTAATGCTCCGCAGGGCTCCTTCAAATACATCGCCTACGCTGTAGAATCAGTTTCCGGTACTCCGACCGTTGTTAAACTCGGCACTGGCACTACCGAAATTCCTACTGTAGATCAGACCGTTGTTAAAGATAGCCAGCACGCAGTTTCCGGCGGTGCCGTATTTGACGAGTTAGCTAAGAAGGTTGACAAGACTGATGACGTAACTGGCTCCGTAACTTCTGGTGATAATAAGGTTGTAACCTCCGGTGGTGTTTACACTGAGTTAACCACTAACTGGGTTGCCAAGAATGACATTGCTTCCACCGTTACTGCTAGCGACACTACCCACGTAGTAACCGGTGATGCTGTTGCTACCTATGTTACTACTGAATTAGGTTCTTATGTAACTAATGCTAGTATTGCCAGCGCTGTTACCGACGGTGATCCCAATGTGGTAAGTGGCGACGCTGTTTACGAATTCGTAACAAGTCAGATGGGTGATATCCAGACCATTTCTGATTCAGATATTGACGCTCTGTTTTCCACTGGAAGTGGTTCATAGTCTAGTCGTTATTAGAGATTAGAGAAGAAACCCTCCGAAATGGAGGGTTTTTTTTATTGTCTAAGAAAGTTCAAAGTCTTTTATGATGTTTGTATATAGAAACTCTAAGAAAAACTTTTATCGCCGATAAAACTTCTAAGAGTCTTAGACTACATAGAACTCTTAGAGTAAGCTAAGTCACGAACTAAATCATTAAGCTTTTCTTCTAAGACTTCAACTCTCTTAGATAACTCTTCTATCTTAGAGTCCTTAGGCTCTTCTTTAGATTCATCTATAATCTTAGTTTCTCTAAGAGAACTCTCAGGAACAAAGAACATAAACTTCCTAACATCGTTACAGTCAGAATCAGGAGTTCCAAAGAAACTGTCTAAAGGGAACTCAGTTAACTGTCCGTAGAAAGCGTCTTCTAAGTTTACTAAATCCTCTAAGACCTCACCGAAGTATCCAAAACAGCCTAAGAGATTCTTAGAGTCCTTGATGTCAGAAACAGTCAAAATTTTCACTTGTTACAAACCTCTTTTCAATAATACGATTGCAGAATCTCTTGATTCTGAGATTGTTACTGCACTTAGTTAAAATCCCTCTAAAAAATAGATGGGATTCAGATGAGCTAGGGAGATTTTCCCGTGCCCCGATAAGATCACCGTTCTCAGTAAAGAACACCTGCATACTGAACTCGGTGTTCGGGATACCTACCGTAACCTGAATTTCGTTATCCTCAGTATCGTAGATTCCAAAGGACAGGATTTCACAGAATCCGAGTATCTCTGAGATTTCCTCTTCTAAAGTTTCAAAGTCTGTCATTATACGTACTCCGTGAGTTTCAGAACTATCCTGAAGTCATCAGGGAACAATTTTCTACCCTTTATCTTTACAAAGAGACCATCTGTACGGGAGAAAAACACCTTTCTAGTCATCTTAGTCTCTTTCGTAGAGTCGTAGTATCTGACCTGTAATGTACGTCCCTCGAGGAACTCTCCTGAGAGACTAAGTCTCGTACACCCTTCAAAGATACCGAGATCTTTGAGTTTGTACACGTAGTGCGTTACCATCTTTTGCATTTTACTTTCCCTTGATGGTGTTTTCAAGCTTTTTAGTTTCCCTTGAGACTACGGCCCAAAATGAGGAGGAAACTACAACCTCCTCGTCAATGACCTTTGAGTAGTCGTCCTCACCGTACTGGTTCGTAAAATACTCTAGGTGAGAGTACTCAACCTTTACAGAACCGGAAACCTCAGTCACTCTTACTGCCTTACCGGGTATTTCAAGAACCACCACCTTACTACCGTCGTTATGCAACCAACCATTTACTGAAATCATACTTTTCTCCTTACAACTCACCTGTGCTAGACAGAACAAACAAAGCCATTCCGTAATTCTGACAGTTAGGGTCGTCCTCGTCGTACCGCTCAGGAACTGCCGTAAAGACCTTTCTATCTAAGACTTCTCTAAGATCGTTCTCTGCTTGCTGTACTTGAAAAGTCTCGTACTCACGGTCAATATCGTAGACTCTGAGAAAGTTTACAGTGTCTTGAGTAAGAAGTTCAATAAAGTCTTTTACAAGTCTCATCTTTAAAATCCCCTAAGCTACGACTAAGTCATTAGTTACTGGCAGGCAAAACTTCCATACACTCTTAGGGTTGCCTGACTGAAAGCAGTGCTCACCTTTCTTGAATCCATCAAGGAAAGCTAACTGACACTGCTTATTAGGGTCGCTGAAATATCTGAGATTATTTGAGAAGAAACAAGGTTTTCCAAGGAAGTCTTTGGCTTTGTCTTTAGTGTCTTTGTTGAGTACTTCCATCTTCATTTCTCCCTTTGTACATCTATATTATAATGGATTTTAGGAAGAACATCAACTGTTTTTTTAAGTTTAACCCTAAACTTTTATAGAAAGTTTGATGGAACTCACATTCTAAGATCTACGGATATAAGCATCAGCACCAAAGTACACACCAACTAGACCCATCACACTGATAAAGTAGATATCGGACATATCAGTAAGACACTTTGCACAATCGGGATACCCTAAACTAAAGCAAGATATTACTAGCACAGGATATAGTAAAGAACTCAGTAACGCAAACCAAACCATTCTAAGCTGAGAATCTTGCTTTTGGTCTTCGTTAATGAGTTTTAGTTTACGCTCTTCAAAGTCTATGTTTTCGGGAGTTATTGTAGTTCTCATTTTAACACACATCTATCGGCAAGGGTGGCGACCACTTCTCTAAGAGTTCTTCTTCTAAGTTCTCTATCTCTTCTTTACCCTCAGATTTAAAGTCACTGTAGTTGATTTTCACACCACCAACTAGTTCAGCATCGTACTTTCCAGTAATACTTCCCCAAAGGATTTTAGTTTTAGCTATAACCCATTTTTTAATCCACTCGTGATTGTAGATCTCATCTTGTTCGTCAGGAATGTACTCATAGTAAAAGTGGATAAGAACAGGACCCTTGTAGGAGTCGAAGACCTGGATTATCTTTTTGTACGGATTAAAGTTAAAGTAAATATCGTCTCCAAAGTAATGGTCTAACGAAGCTCTAGTGTTACTAACAACAACTAAGCTAGACATTATGTTTCCTGTTAAGCTGGAAGTAAAGAACTGCTGAGACCACAAGTCAGGGACATAGTTAGAACCATAGTTAGAGGCAAAGTTAGAGATGTTTCCTGACCCACCTCTAGAGATCTTTAGAATGTTAGTAACATTCTTAGGCATATGATAAATACCCTTACCCTGAATGTCGGCACAGACAGTAGCTTCTAAAGTTCCATAAGCATACTCTGTAAACTTAGTAATAGCATCATCTATAATCTGAGAAATCTGAGGGTCTGAGACCTCGCATTCTATCTGAGGACTTCCTAACATCTCTCTAGTATAAGCAATAAGTTTTAGTTTAGTATCTATTCTCATAGAGAACCTCCAAAGATATTTATAGTTTTAAGGATATAAATACATATAAATTTTTAAGATAAGGAGTTTACAATTGGCAACTCTAGACGGGTACGCACCGTATGCAACTGGTATGACTGCTTCACAAGCAGTCCAAGCGCTATGGAATGCTTATAACATAGGAACAAATTTTAGTAAAGTAATCTCTCAGCCAAGTCCTCCAAGCTACCAGGACGTTCCTAATGACTGTAGCTTTTGGTATTGTACTACAACTAACAAGCTATATAGAGCAGTAAGGAATGAGAGTTTAGCAGTCTTAGCGTGGTTTGAGGTCTAAGATGATAGAGCAATATGATAACCTAAGAGGTTATTTCTGTATTCAGTGTATCAAGGATAACAAGGTTGTAGACCAGTACGAAGACCATAACTTCATTATGGTTCCTGCTAGAAGGTCTATGGCTGAGTTGTTTGTTGGTGCTAAGAAAGACAGAATAACTGCTTTAAAACTAGGATATGCTGGTTTCTTTAATGACCAGTACAACCCGATAACAGAAGCTAACGGATTCTCAAGGGAGAGAACTTGTCTTTATACAGAATCTTTAGTTACTAAAGCTAAAGGAAGCAGCATTACCATTAGACCAGGTGAGTTAGTTAAGATTAGTAATGATTTAGCTACTATCTACCAGTTCAAAGGAAGTTCTAAGAAGACAGTAACATTATCTGATAGTGTTCTTCAAAGTCAGTTTAATGTGTTTCCTTATCCTATTATTGACCCTGTAGTTATAAATGCTAAGAGATACACTGATGTTAACTTTACTGGAACTTCTAACTATGCTCAAGACCCTACTAAGGGTGGAATATACATCACTTTTGAGGGTGGAAATAATACTACTGTACAATACACCTTTGAGGTTCCTAGCTCAGAAGGAAACGCTCAGCAAGGAAACTATAGTTTAATTAACGAAGCGTGTATATACATTAACGGAAGAATCTTCTGTATGAAATGCTTTCCTTCTAAGCTAAAGGATGATTCTACTACACTAAAGATTATTTGGAAGATTATATTTTAAGAGGAACCTATGGACGCTGTTTACTTCAGACAAAGACACAAAGAACTTCAGTTAAAGTACAAGAAAGAAGACGAAAAGATGTGGCAGGCTATCAAAGAGAACAGACCTGACGATGCTAAGATCCATTATGGAAACAAAAGGTACCTAGAAGGTCAGATGAGAGTTCTCTTAGATATCTGCGAAGGAAAGTACGGAGTTTAGACTTCCGGAATGTAGATAACAACAGTCTTAGTTGGAAGATTATCTAAGATATAATATCTAAGAACTTCACAGTTATTATATCGGTCTGTTTTTAATTTTCCAACATAGACAACGTTGCTATTAGAAGTATCAACTGGACTAAAACTACCTTCTTTAATAACAAATCTACGACCTGAACATTCCTGTTTTACATCTCTTACTTTCATTTTCTATTCTCCTTTTAAGTTTACTTGCACTTCTTGAATGTTAAATTCTTCGGGAATATACGAAGATTGAACTCTATGCTTATATTGCTTTATAAAGATACATCTCTTTCCTAAGTTGTCTACTATATCAAAGATAACAGCTTCTTTCTTAGAGTTATGCTTTCTCATTAGACGTCCTAACGATTGTGAGATAGTTGTGAACGCTTTTAACGGGCTTGCGAAGACTAAGCAATGTAAATTCTTTAAATTCGCTCCCGTGCTCATAATACTGTAATTAGCTATTAAGACTGAACCCTCTAAAGTCTCTAAGATGTTTCTTTGCTTTTCTCTTATATCACCCTTTACTTCTCCGTTCATAAAGAATATATGCTTGTCTACTTGAAACTCAAAAGCCTTCTTCCCGGTTATCATAGAGTTCTCTACCTTTACATCAGGATACAACCTCTCTACTAAGTCGGTAAAGATCTGCTTTCCGTGCTCTGTATGTTGATAGAGAACTAATGTGTTTTTACCTTTCTCTCTAAGCTGAGTTATTATCTTTAGAATCGTTTCGTGTCTTTCGTTATGTTCTTTAATGAACTTTAACTGCTTTTGAAAGTCTTTAAGTTCCCTAAAGAGAGCACAGTCACTCTTAGAGTAATTTAGAAAAACACTTTTGATGTTTACTGGTGTAGCTAAACCTCTCTCTATTAACTCCTTAGCTGTTATTACAGTATATGGTTCTCCAAATAATCCAAGAATCATCATCTTAGCTACAGGGTCTTCAGGTAACGTTCCAGTGAATCCTAGTTTAATTTTCGTATTTATGGATTCTTTAAGGATTGAACTTACCGTATCTCCTGTTTCTTTGTGAGCTTCATCACAAATTATAAAATCCAAATTAACTTTGTTAGTGTAGTCTAACATAGACTGCCACGTTGTTATCGTTACTGTACTACTAAAATCAGAAACATTTCCATCTCCTAAGAGCTGAACTTCCTTAGACAGCTCTTCTAAACCATAACTCTTTATATCATTACTAAACTGAATAAGCAAGTTAATGTTAGGAACTACTAAGACTCCTCTAAGACCTTTTCTCCTAAAGAACTCTAATATAAGACTTATTGAAAGAGACTTTCCCGATCCAGTACAGCTTCTAATAAGAATCTTGTTTGTTGTTAAACACTTTACAACAGTGTCTATCTGATAATCGTAGGGTTCAAAGGGAAGTTTAATGGTCTTAATGAACTCTAAGACTTCTTCCTTAGAGACATTAGAAGTTTCATCTAAGGGATCTATTCCAAAACTCTTTAGTAAGAACCGGTGTCCGTTGTATATCACAATACCCTTATCGGTTTTTGCTGTAAAGTATCTGTACGGACTCTGAAAACCCATCTTTACCATTCGGTTAAAATAAGCATCAGGTCTTAGAACTCTAAGAAATGTTATTAGACGTTCTTCATCAACATCAGTTACTAAACTGAATGTCTCGTTTATCTTCGTTATCACTTTTAATCCTCTAAACGTTCTTAAAAACGCTATTTAACATATTTTCTGTACTTCGAGATATTAGAATCTAAGATATACTTGTTTATCCCGTTAATGCATTGTAACTTATAACCACAACTCTGAACTACAAGTCTTAGCTTAGAATCTTTAAGATCTTTAGGCAAATAGAATTTTCTTAGAGGTTCCTTAGACTGTAAAACAGTATTCCAAAACCTCGTCTCTTCAATATCGTTTATCTTAGATCCTATAATGAATCTAATATCTGACTCTTGAATCTCTTTGTTTAAAAACTTCTCTACGGTATTATAGTTAAAACATTTATCTATAAACGAAGAATCATCTAAGCATAACTCTAAGATTTTCTTCTTTATATCTTTGGTGCATTTAAGTCTTAGCTCTAACTGTTCTAACGTTTCAAAGATATTAAGCTTATCAGTATCAAATCTATCCATATTAGAAACCGTAAAGTAGTCATCTAAGCACATCTTAAGATTTTGCTTTTCGGTGTTTTTGTACTCCTTTATATATGGAATAAGAATGTTTGTACTAAAAGTTTTATCTATAACCTTAGGAACATCTTTAAACTGGTATCTAAGAAGAAACAAAAAAGCATTTTTATGATTAACTTCTAAGATATTATGGAGTAAATCTATCTGAATTGCTTTCTTCCCTATCTTAGATAATCTTGGCTCTCCGTAATCGTTCATCTCAAAGAGATAGTTATGCTCTATTGTGTTTCCAAGATTAGTGATGTAGTCATCTTTGATTTCCTTGTAGGTTGTTTTAAGATAGTTTATCCTATTCTTTATGTAAAAGTGAATCTCCTTAGCTTTCCTTGTTCTCTTTACCATCTGTAATGATGAAATAACATCACAGGAGCTACTAGAATCGTAGTGAAAATGGTAGTCTACGTTATTCAGATTAGACACTCCTACCGTTAAAGTTGGACTGTACAGTAGCACATTAAACTTCTTGTTATTAGGGTCTTTAAAGCATTCGTATATCAAGTGCTTAGTAATATTTGGAGTATCTGCGGTTAGAGTAACTACTTTAATGTTGTATTTCTCTAAGATTAGTTTAAATCCAAACAATACATTTAGAGAAGTACAGGAAACAGTAGCTTTGTGTTTTCTACAAACGTTTACTACTGTCTGGACAAAATAGTTATAGTCTTTGTACTCAAATAACTTTACGTCATCCCTGTACTGGTTATCTATAAGCCAAAGGTTGTCTTTTTTACTCTGTAGAAGAAAGTTCTCATATCCAGTTAGTAAAGCATCTGAGATAACTAGCTTCTTGTTAAAGCACGCAAAGAACTTAGCTAGATTCTGAGCAGTGTTGTTTAGATTATTCCTAGAATGTAATAACAACGAAACAAACTCATCTAAGATAACTAAGTCAAAGTTCTTTATGTTATAATGCCATAAAGAGTCGTATTGAACGATAAAGCTATCATTAAGTTTGTACTTATCTCTGCTATAAAGTTTAAGATTGTACTTTTCTCTAAAGTCCTCTGCTACTGAAATCCTATTTGCACATATCAGGATTCTAAAGTCTTGCTCTAACGCTTGTTGAATAATGTTTTCTATTATAGCACTCTTAGAAGTTCCCATAGGACTTCTAATAGCAAACAACCCGTCATTCTGGGTTAAGAAGGTGTTTACAGCATTCTTTATAGTATCGTCAACTTCTAAGAATCTTTCGTCTACTGTAATAACAGTAGTATTAATATCAAAGTTTAAGAGTTTATCATTGTAGTCTATGTTATTCTGTAAAAGTTCCCTAGCTTCAGGGAGTTTAGTAATCTGATTAAAGATGTTTACATTCTTAGACTCATTGTAGTGCCTCATTACATACGGTGAATCTCTAAACCAAAAGTATCCTCCTGGTGATTTAGTTTCACTAGGGTGTTTGAACACTATACAATTACCGTTTACCTTTATAGCCTGAAAACCCATAGAGTCAAATGCTCTAAGACAAATCTGGTCTATGGTCTTAGAACCTGAGAGGTCTAGATTCTCAGGAACTCTAAAATTGTTGTTTATGATCTCAGTAAGCTCTTTACTCTTAAAGTTAGGTCTATAGGTAAACTTATAAGGATCACCATTAGTGTTAAGTAGAATATTGATTTTGTTTATCGGAGCATTTAAAGATGGCTGTCTAGCAACTGAGATGTCAATATCACCGAACTGAATCAGGTCGTCGTGAATCTGTTGTATGCACAGTTTTAGCTCATCTAACTTTAGAGGCTCTAAGACTAAGAACCCTTTAAGATTAAAATTGTCTATGTTGTTTGTACTTCTAGACTCTCCTAAGATACACTTAAACCTCTTAAAGTACTTTAAGATTTCAATTTGATTAGCTTTAGTGTCTATATGGTCTATGTCTAAGACTAGATAGTCAAAGGTCTCAGGGTATAACCCTAAGAGTTCAGATTTGCGTCTTCGAGACCGAGTATTCTGAGTAAGGGGAAGGTTAAGAATAAA
>Ga0326514_10001863_pt1 | contig 13539 bp, 15 predicted proteins | sample 3_2548_0518_D_FD_203653 | JGI IMG/M metagenome (GOLD analysis project Ga0326514, IMG submission 203653) | Bovine rumen microbial communities from UC Davis, California, United States - 3_2548_0518 | ecosystem: Host-associated > Mammals > Digestive system > Stomach > Rumen | place: USA...
GCTTATACACATAGCGCATATCCGTAATATCCGCTGGGTAGATATTTGTTGTACCGGCACCGATCGTGATTCTGGCAAGAGCTAATTCATAGGTGCCGCCGGTGTTGGTTACAAGTGTAGGAGCTTCCGGACTTGTTGCCTCCGCACCGGTTTTCACATCCAGTTCAACGATTGATTTACCGGTATTCCCGTAAGTCACACGCAGCACAACCATGTCAATTCTCGGCCGCGAACCATGTTTCGCGATACTGAGCGTTTTCTGTGTAGTCAGCCATACCCGGTGATTATCTACCATCGCCTGACCGGGACGGACATATACACTCATTCCCATACCCTGTGTTGGAACATAGACCTCCATCGGAGGTGTTGGTTGGGGTTTCCCATCTGGCTGGGCAAGCACGCCATCCGGGATGATACCCCGCCAGTAATTCGCCCAGTTCGATTGTTCCAGACCGTAAATACCGTTGAAAAATCCGTATCGGTCACATTCTATAGCCATTTAATGTTCCTCCTGTACCTTCAGCCTTTTGTCGATCCCGCTCATCATCTCAAACACCTCACTGAAAATGCCCTCCTCAACAGCACCGATCGTCGGAACGACATGCTCCGTCTGGTTGACAAAGGTAACAACGACGGTTTCGATGGTTGAGGCAAATTCATCCCCGTTGATAACAACCTTGACCTTGTCCCCGCAGCGCCAATCTTTCATAAACACAAGATCATCCGTCGGGGCAAGGGTGATGGTGTATTTTTCTTTTGCGGAATTTTCCTGCAGCTGTTTGTTGGCTTCATCCTCAAGAAGTTTGATAACGTCCTCTTCCGTCAAAGTTTCATCTTCTTCCGTCTCTTCATCATCCTCGGTTATCTTAACATCACTCTTTGATATGATTTTTTCTATGCGGCCATATGTTTTGATGCTTTCCGTGTCTTCCGCATACACCCAAACTCTGGTTACATATTCCTCATATTCCGGCACATTCGGATCTTCCCATTCTTCCTCAGGTTTTTCAACGGATTCCTGATAGTCTCCGGAATAAACCCAAACCGCATTGAATTTCGGAAATGTATTCGTGAGCGACCATTTCGCAACATTGCCGAACTGCGGAGAGATGACAACCAGCTGATTATTGACATACGTCTTACTGCTGTCCATCCCGGACAAATCTCTTTGAATGGGAATCGTGATTTCTTTCCGCCCGGTAATCGGATCCCATACATACTGAGGAAACAGGTTGTTCGTTTTCCCGATTTCACTCAGAACCGTATCCAATGATTTCAGCCGATACGCGGAAATACCCTTATCCCCCCGATCCGCAACCGGGATTCTGTCCGCCGCGGATGAATTTGGGAAGCGCATACCGGAAATTTCACGACCTTTCTGGGTCAGGTTTTTGTCAAAGCAGTTCCGCATGTAATGGATCATGCGGTCATAAGCATATTCTTCCGCCCCTTCTTTCCCGCACTTATCGTATATATTGTCGTCGAAGGTCAGATCCTGAAATCCTTTTCTGGGATCAAAGTCAGTTAGGATCACCCGCCATTTAAAAATCTCACTTTCATCAACACCTTCAATTTCCCATACGAACGTATTCGCAGTTACATCGTCACAGGTGATCTTTGTCTTTTTGATAAGCCCTGTCAGCAATAGTTCAGCATTACGATAAATCAAAACAGTATCCCCAATCACAAAAGGACATTTCGCAAGCGTCTTTCCTTTGATGGAAAACTTATTCTGTTTTCTGAAATTGAGTGTGATCGAAAGTGACGAAATATTTTCAATCAGCTCATATCGCTTGCCGTAATACTGATCCTGTTCAAAAGGAATCAGCAGATTCGTCCTGTCTCGTTCGGCATAGCGTCTGTAAATATCATAAGTGACGATCATTGCAGACTGCCCCACCTTTCCGTATAGGAGAATTTCAGGAAAGATACCGGTGTTGTTTCGCTGTTATTGAACGTGATCTTGTTTTCTCCATGTCTGAGCCACCAATCCAGCGTAGAATCAGCGGACAGCCAGGGGATCAGATTTGTAACCGCTTTGTTCTTTGCTGTTTTCGTGATTTTCCTCTTCAGCGGCGTTGTGGTGATTTTTATCTGCTCATTCACATCCAACACGATCGACACATCCAGTTCAATTTTTCTCCCCGTGCTGTCATTGATCAGAGAAATATTCTTTGCCGGACCGTTGATGATGATATCCGGATACACCTTATCGCACTGTATGTATAAGCCCTGCTCACTGTTGGATTGTGCCGAAGCCATATACAGTGTCATCCTTTTGACGATCGCATAGTATTTTATGAAGGTCTTGCGCGCCTGATATTTCGTCACACCGCCAATATCAATCGGCCACCATGACACACCACTTGCGGATTTTCCGGTATAAGTGATAGCTTCTGCCTGTGTGTTGAACAGTTTCGTTTCCTCAAAGGTTGTCTGCCACCAGTGATTACCCGGTGCGCTTTCCCCGGTCTGGTTGATGGCCTCTGCCTGCGTGTCACAGATTATCGCATAATCCATATAGACAGATTTATCCGGGTCGATCGTATAATACTTTGTCTCGCCGTTGATTTTGACCTGCCACCACTTATTTCCTTCGGTCTGTTCTCCTGTGATTTGTTTCGCTTCTGCCGACGTACTGCAGAGGATCGCATTATCAAAGGTAAGATAGCCGTTCCGGTCATCCTGTTTGATGGTGTAGCTGTATTCAAAGCCATTATAGAAATATGGATCAGAAGCACGGAATTTCAGGTCAAACTTCACCCAGCTCCACGATTCCCGCACAATATCATCCAGACCACCGATGTAAACGCAATTCAGACTCAGAAAATTTCCGTCATTCCCGCGGATCTTGAGTTGCCCCCATTCACCTTCCCGCTGTCCGGTCTGAAGCAGCACCTGCTTGATTTCCTGAAGCTTTTCACGGTACTGCTGTTTCCCCTGGCGCATCCACAGGGACAGTGTCACTTCTCTCGGCTTCAGCGTGATAGAGACGATATCAGTAGACCCGTCCCCGTACTGAATTTCATCATATTTCAGGGTAGGCATTTCTGTACCTTGACGGCCGTACATTTCCCCGATGGTCTTGATATGCTCAGTATCATCGAGGACAACTTCTTCACCGTAAGCATTGACATAGATAACGTTAGCCGGCAAGTGCAAGCTCCTTTCTGATCGTTCCGGTCAGTGTCTCCGCGACGAACTCTGTCAGGTACGATTCGCCGTAAATGTTCCCGTTGATTTCGATCTTGATTTCCGGCTCATCGGAATTTCCTGCGCGCAGTTCATCATTCGGGACAATATACCCGCTTCGGTGTGGCGTGAAAAGTTCCGGCCCTTCCTCACCGACCAGGTACGTTGTCCCGCCTTTTACATAACCACCGGAGGCAAAGCCGCCGCCGAATCCTGCGCCGGGAACACCGACATTCATTGCACTAAGCGCTTGAAGCGCTGCGATAACATTCCATATTGCATCAGCCATTCTTTGAAATTCATCCGCAGCTGTACCGGCCTGGGCTCCTAAACCGTTTATCTTACTCTCAGTTTTGTCTGCCCATGGTAGGAATATTTCTACGGCTTGCTTAAAGCCAAGTCTTAAGAACCAATGTATATAGTCAAAAGACTCCACAATACTGAGTAAATGTTTTCGCATTTCGTCAAAAACCGGATTTAAGAATGCATCAATCAGAGGACCGGCTTCTGTGGCAGCATCAGCGATCAACATCAGCGAATCAGCTAATACTTGCCCTGGGGTCATATCTCCCAGCTGACTGAGTTCACCATCTTCACCGATTGTTCCTCCGGTCAGAATAGCCATAATATCCAGCAATTCTTTTTTCATTGTTCCCAGTGCTAAATTAATGGATTCATTGATAATCGGACCCGTCTCTTCAGCAGCAGCGGCAATCATATATAACGCCTCCGCGAACATCTGACCCGCGGCAAAATCTCCCATCTGACCAATTTCACCTTCCTCGCCAAGCGTTCCGCCGGTCATAAGGATCATGATATCCATCAATTCATTTTTCAGGTTCTGAAATGCCGTTGTGACCATCGTCCAACCATTTAACGCATCTTCATCAATCTGCAGATTCAGGAAACTCAACAGATTCTGCTGCATCTCCGGAGAAACCATCGTATTCAGCTCCCGGATCGCCGTATTCAGCGCCAGAACAATATTCCGGAACTTTCTATAACTCTCCATCACATTCTCCGGTATCGGCGTCAGGTTGTCATAATCCAATGTCACCATATTTTCCGGCATGTCAATTGAATTGGGCGTCTCGGCAGGCTCTTCTTCCTTACCGCCATTGAAAAGCTTCTTGACCCAACTCCAGGCATCCTGCAGCTTGCTCACAATATTATCGGCAATCCCCTGCACTTTACTCCAGATCCCGTCAAAGGCATTGACGATTCCATCCTTCACGGAATTGATATTCGGCGCAATGCTCTCCCACCATCCGGAAAACTTTTCCTTTACCCCATTGACCATGTTCGAAACAATGGACGTAACCTCAACACCTTCGAACTTCTCCCGGATCCCGTTGGTAACATTCTCAACATGAGTGCGGATGCTTCCCCACCAGCCGCTGACAGAAGCAACAATACCGTCAACGATCGTCTGCAAAGTTTCAGACAGATCAACACCATCAAGAAATGTGCTGATATTCGTTTTGATAGTTTCGAAATGAGAAGCAATCGAAACCCACCAACCGGATACCGTGGTGATGATCGAATCGATGATCGTCTGCAATGCCGCGGATAAGTCCACACCATCCAGAAATCCGCTGATTTTTTCCTTGATATCGTCGAATTTGGTTTTGAGCTCTTCAATTTTTTCAGCAATAGTGCTTTTGAACTCTTCCCATTTTTGCTTGATAGAGTTCACTTTTTCTTCAATAGCGGCACGAAGATCTTCCGGCTTCTGGATGAACTCATCGATTTTCGCTTTGGCGGCATCGATTTTTTCGCTGATGGAAGTCTTGAGCTCTTCCCACTTCTGTTTGATGGGTTCCAGCTTTTCAGCGATACCGTTTTTCAGTTCCTCAACTTTGGTTTTGATTTCTTCGAATTTCTCTTTGATCGGTTCCAGTTTCTCAGCAACTGAATTTTTGAACTCTTCAAACTTCTCACGGGCAGGAGCAAGAAACGCCTCGATCGACTGAACGATTTCAAGATTCTCAAAGAAACTCCGGATGTTATCACCGATTTGATTGAAGAAAGGAACGATTGATTCATCCCAGAATCCACTTACCTTTTCACCGATTTTATCGCCCAGTGCCTTTACGGATTCGGTAAGGTCAAAATTCTCGAAGAACGCCCGGATATTATCCCCAATCTGGTCAAACCATGGCTTGATCTTGTCATTCCATAAACCCGCCGCGTCGTTCCCGATCTTGTCAAATACGGCAGACCATCCGCCCTCTTCAAAGGTATCTTTGAGGTCATGCCAATATCCTTTTATGCCTTCCCATGCGGTTTTTACAGTTTCCTTCAGCTCATTGAACCGGTCACCTAACCCAAGAAAATTATTTTCGATAGCGATTCTCAGCAGCTGAATGATTGCAATTACAGCCCCGATCACCGCAATGACCGGCAATGCAGGCCCGATAATCCCTGCTAATGTAGTTCCAATAGCTGCCAATCCTCCGGCACCGGTAATCATAGCCACTAACGGAAGCAAAGTAGAAATAACACTGCCAATTACACCAAGTGCTAAACCAACTGCTAATATACCCTTTGTCAAACCGGGATGCTCATTGGCAAATGTTCTTATCTTTTCGATGAGTGGTTTTACAAATTCGATAACATCTCTGATAATCGGGATCAGCATTGTTCCGACATCAATTGCCAATCTTGTAACAGCATTTTTCAACAATTGGAGCTGAGCCTCAGTTGTTCCATTCGCTTTGTCAAATTCCGCTGCTAATGCCATGTTCTTTTCCCATGCGTCATTTGACATATTTACAGCATCGGTTACAAGCTCAGTATTGGAGGCAAGGGATTGCAGCATGGTGATTTCCTGCTGCTGAGAAATACTCAAATCATCAAACACTTTCAGCTGATCCGCTGCGCTCAATTCTCCTAAACCATTGAGGAACTGCAGCAAAGCTCCGGTCGCGTTTTCTTCCCATGCGGCCTTAAATTCCTTTGTAGACATACCGGCTGTTTTCGCCAATACCTTCAAATCATTGTTGTTCTTCGCTACAGCAGTCGTGATCGTCTGTCCAAACCGTTGAAAGGCCGTACCGGAAGAACCTGCATCCAACCCCATGGATGCCATTGCCGTACCGAAGCCAAGCACATCAGCCTCGCTCAAACCCATCAGCTTCCCGGCAATACCCATTTCCTTGGCAAAGCTGACAATCTGTTTTTCATTCGTCGCGAAGTTGTTGCCTAATGCCACAATCGCGGAACCCATGTTGGAAAACAGCGTTTGGTCTGTCTGCATCACATTAGCGAATTGTGCCAGACTGGTTGCCGCCTCTTCAGAAGTCAGATTCGTAGCACTGGCAAGCTGGAGCATGGCTTTGGAAAATACGGTCAGGTTCTCGCTTTCAATACCGAGCTGACCCGCTGCCTGGTAAACACTGGCAATTTCCGTTGCGGCAACTGGTATCTCTTCCGACATATCCAGAATTTCTTTACGCAGATCAGAAAAGAAAGCTTTCTCATTTTTACCCTTCGGTGCATCAATCGTTTTCATTACACCGGTGAAAGCTGTCTCAAAATTCATAGCAGCAGTTGAAACATCTTTTACAACATCAGAAGTTACTTTCCCTGCTTGTTTAAATTTCAACGCAATATCACTTACTGATTTCGTAGCTGAATCAGCAGCTTGCGTAAATCCCAGCGTGTCGAGTAATAATTTAGCTTTTAATGTTGAAACGATCGTTTCACTTGCGCTCATATATCAGCTCCGATAGTGTTATAATTCAGTTATGAACTGGACACTTCTTTTACTTTTAGCAACTTTTCTTCCCGCTCCGCTCTATCGCAAATTATGGGGAAATATTGCTTCAATTATTGGTTGTTTCGTTATGCTCTTCTTTTTGTTCTGGTTTCTTGAAGACGCACTCCATCTTACATTTTGGCCGATGTTCATTATTGGACTGGTTGCCGCCATCATCTATTTCATCTGGACTACAAAAATCGGTCTTTAGCCCTGCCAATCCTTATCGAAATCATCTGGGCTCACTTCGGTGGGCTTTTTCTTTTGCCCGAAAGTAAGGAACTTCTCCACCTTGTGCGGCCTCTTACCCTTTTTCAGAAACGCATTCACAAACAACGCCTTGAAATGCGCGATCATGTAATCCATGGACGCCATGCCCCAGGGCTCCAGCTGATAATAAGCGATCCACTCAAACAACTGGTCTGAAGACATCTCCCGCAGCATAGCGTCCGGATTCGCATACCCAAGTTCCAGCGCTAATCTAAGGACGAATTGTCGCTCAGAATCTGCGCGGAGTTTTTTTTCGCCTCGTTCACCGCCTCATCCGCGTTACCGATCCCGGAAATCTCCATGATCTTCTTCGCGATACGGGAAATCGGCGCGTTGGACTTTTTCTTCAATGCCTCGATGTCCTCGTTGGTGAAAATACGGGCGCCGTCCTCATTCACAACACCCATCACCACCAGCAATTCTTCCAGCTCATTGGTTTCCTTCACCTGGACACGCTGCGTGATCACAGAACGCTGCCCGCCGGAAAGCGAACGAACCCGAACCGTACCGCCCCATTCCGGGCATTCCACATCCGCATAATTGAAATCCTCCGCGGCAAAAATAGAATCAGCAGTCAAATACTTTCCCATATTCCTCTTTTCTTATCTTTAGCCATTAGCTGTTAGCGATTAGACAATCAATTCCTTGTTCCTGTCCACTGACTACTGACTACCCATTCAGCAGATCATCAGAAACATCCTCGATCTCACCGAAGACCGCCAAACCGACCGTATCGATAATCACATCCGGGCTCTGCGGATCCGCTTCATTCCGCGCGATTTTCAGCACAGAAGCGGTGAACTGATAAGCCAGCCCATCCGGATAAACCAGACGCCACGGCGCATCCTCCTGACTCTTCCACAGTGTGAAGATCTGCCGATGAACAGCGTTCGTGCGGTCCGTTTCCATTTCGAATTCGTAATCGCCCGGATCAGAAAGGCCACTGGGAATATATTCCCGGTTATGGGACTGATGATGGGTGACCTCGATTTTCTCGTCTTCCATCTCGATACCCGGCACATTCCGCAGCCGCGGCACATCCGCCCAGGTGATTTCATTCCCCGTACCGCTCCCCAGTTGGAGCTTCACACCCAGATTGGTAAAATACTTCTTCGCCATAATCCACTCCTTTTTTAGCTGTTAGCTAATTTATTCCTTGTTCCTTGTTCCTGACCACCGGTCACTGACTTCCGACCACTGGCCGCTGAATCCTGGGCACTGGCTCCTGAATCCTGAGCACTGGCCACTGACCGCTGTCCCCTACACTTATGCCCCTTTCGGGCAAGATGCCGATGAAACTCAGCCTTATCCAAAGACGTGAACCCGCATTCACACTCATAAAACGGATGTCCAAACCATTCTTTCATTCATCCCTCTTCATTCATAATTCTTCATTCAGCATCAGCCCTTTATACTGAAGCCAAATCCGTTTCGACTTGATGTTCGGCTCCCAGATATCCTTCTTATCCTTCATACTGAGCGCAAACACCCAATTTCCCGATTCAACATCCCGATGAAGCAGGACGTCATTCAGAACCTGTCCCATCCGGTCAATCTCTTCCAGCGGACCAAACAGGCTGACCTCAATCACCACATCATGAACCCCGGAAGGCCCGGAAGTCGTTACCCGCTCAGTATCCTGATAAAACAGGTACGTCACGACCTTCACCGCTGCCCGTGCCAGCTCATCCATCTTGACAAACGGCATGTTCGCCTGATAGATCAGCACACCCGGCAGCGCCTCCTTCAGAATCGCTTCAAAAGCCTCATACCGCGTTATCGATTCCATCTGCTATCGCTTCCCTCATTACTTCAGATATCTGGTCGATATGTTCCTCTGCTGCCGGTCTCAGGTAAGGACGGGCGGGAATTGTGACCTGCTTCGCCTGCCGCCATTCCCCATCGATTTGAAATTTCAGGTATTGACCGTGAACCGGTCTGATCGTCCCCCCGAACTCCTGGATCCTTCCGTAGATCACATGCGGGCCGATTTCAGCCTCAGCGCCATTCCCGACGATCCTGCTTTCCGAACGGATAGAGTTCCGCAGCTGTCCCCGCTGTCTGTCACTGAAAACATTCCGGGCATTCAGCTGTGCGTTGAACTGGATCACCGCCGCACCCTCATCCACCGCGTCCTTCGCGATAGAAGTAGCCGCCGCTTTGGAAAGCGCTTTCAGCTTCCGTTCCAGCTCATCCGTTCCCTCAATATCGATCCGTATCGACGCCATTACACATATACTTCTTTCAGCCGTACCACATGCCCCGAAGGGCCGTAACTGTCCGGCATACTGCTCACCTCGAAATGCAAAACCGGATCCAGCTCAGTACCAAAGGATTTCGTCAGGCTCACCCGGTCATGCATTCCGATTTTTACGCTTAATGGCAGACGGAGTTCCGCATCCGCCTGAATCATGTCATACAGAGCGTTATCCGCCTTGCCGCTGTAACTCAACGCCTTGAACCCGCAGATACTGTGAACCGGCTCCCCGTAGCTGACTGTACCGTCACCGCCGACGATATACGGTTCAATGTCGCATTCGTGCATCATCGATGCTTCCTGCGTTTTTCGCAGTTGGGCAAGTGTCCGTGCGTCAAATATCATTCCAGAATCTCCAGCGTCGGGTCAACGACCATCCCGCAGAGCAATCCGGATTGAGCCTTCTCCGCTTCGGCATTGGCCATATAGCGGTCATACAGAGCACCCTGCTTGTATTCACCGCCATCAGCCGACCAGTCAAACAGAGAAGCAACCGCCGCAGCCTTCCAGCACCAGATATCATAAGCCGCCGCGTGCAGGTCTCCTTCCCGTTCCGTCAGGATGCCTGTCAGTTCTTCATCGGTGTAATCTGAACTTTCCGCCGGGAATTCGCCAACCATGCGGCGGAGTGCTGTGATTTCAGCTGCGGTCGGTTCGTAACTCATTCCTTCCTGTCCTTCTTACTGCCCTTTACCGGTTCTGTTTCAGTTTTGGAAGAATTTACTTCATTCTTCATTCTTCCTCCTTCTGACCCCTGACCACTGATCACTGATTCCTTCAATCCCACAAACGTCGACATACTATCCGCCTCAGGCAGTCGGGACAGCAGTCGCGGAAGAGTGGACGTAGATACCCTTGCGCTGGTTCTCATAGACATCCACAATCCCGTACTTGCGGTACATCAGCACATAACCATCAGAAAGGGTGTGCTGACCCGGAGCAAGCAGATGATTGGCAACGTGCTTGTCATACTTGATCAGGGACGGCTTGTGGATGATCATGAAGTTCAGATACTTCGCACCATCAGCCGGTTTGTAATGGCCGATGACCTCATTGCCGGTTCTGCCGTCAAGCATCTCGATACCGCTCATAAAGCGGGATTTCGGCACCCTGGTCACGCTGGCAAACTGCGCGATCACTTCCTTGGACTTGTAAGTGTCCATCGCCATCAGGCTGTTGACCAGGGACGGCGTAGCGTACAGATAACGGTTTTCGGAAGGAACTTCCTCGTCATCCATCGCGTCGATTGCCTCCAGCAGTGCCGCAAGGAACTGATCCGCGCCGGAAAGGTTCGCGGCAGTCGGTGCCAGAACATCCCGAAGCCCTGCCAGAGTGGCAAAGGTGAAAGCGTCCGCTTCCGGAGCAACACGGGTGCGCTGCAATTCACGGCCCGCCATGCCAAATGCCAGGTTGAAGGTTTCCTGATCATCCATCGCGTCAACCATGATGCGGGTACCGCGGTCATAGTTGAACTCCGCATATTTCCAGACCAGGGAAACACCGCCGTCCGGGTAACCGGTTTCCCGGCTGTAATCACCCAGACCGCCGGTTGTCATCTGCGGGTAGTAGATGGTTTTTGCGTCCGCACTGACACGAACAAATGCCGGATCACCGGAAAGCTGTGCAGTCACGGAATCTTTCTTGAATTCCTCGTCGAGGAGGTCAGTATAATTGGTTGCTAAAGCGATTTGGTTAGCCATTATTTATCTCCTTTTGGTTCCAATCCGAAGATCCTGCGCATGGCCGCCTCATTGGAGCCTTCCACTTCAGGATTCTTGAAGCCGGACATATCCCCCGGCTGGTTCGGATTCTCATAGATGCCGGTCTTGTCCTTGGTTATGACGCTGAGTATTTCGCTCACGCCCTTTCCTTTATTTTCCGGCTTGCCAAGTTCCGCCTTGATTTGGCTGATTAAAGCCTGCTCAGTATATTCGTTCACGAATTTCTTGTCTTTCGGGAAAGCCTCCCGGATAACAGTAGTCAACTGCTCATCTGCCGCCTTCGCTTCGGCTTCCTTCTTTGACTGTCCGATCTGCGCCTTCAGGTCATCGAGCTGCTTCTTCACATCGGCATTATCACCGGCTTTCTTTTCCAGCTCCGTCACCTGGGACTTGTAGGTCTCGATAGTCTTGTTCGCCTCGGTAAGGTCGGCAGCGGCTTTTGCGGCTTTGTCCTTCTCCGCCTGAATGTCCTTCCCATACTCAGCCATGATCTTATCCAGCTGGTCTTCGGGCACTCCGGCATTTTTCAGAAATTCGCGGTTCATTTTTGTCTCCTATACGCTTGTTGACAGGGTCGCGTCCCCGTGTAGTTTCGGTCGGCATACGCCCCGACCCCGGCGGAAAAAGAAAAAAGCCGGCAAGGAACTTTCATTTTTCCTCAACCGGCCTTCTTTCATGCTCTTGTTGATTGCGGATTTGCTCCGCTAAATCTATTATATCACAGTTTTTTCGATTTTAATATCAGTTTTTGCATACATTTCAATTGTGACAATTCCCATGTCACCCATATCCTGCCTAAACGCTACATTCACCACCGGCAAAGGCTTCCCGTCCATTTTGACTTCACACTTGAGCCCGTCTGAGATGATTTCAATGTGTGGCTGGTTCATTTCGGCTCCCATACAACTGATTCTATTTCGTCGATACTGATATCACGATACACATTTTCCGGATTTTCAAAATAAAAATGTTCGCCATCCGTGTAAGCGCACAAAATGGTACCTTCTTCACCTGTTTTTAACTTTACAATGCTATCTTCTTTTATTTTCATCGACATAAATAGTCAATAACCTCGGTTCTTTAGTATCAGTATCATATTGCCACCCAGTAGTAACTGGTTGTCTGTTTCCATTTACTCCGTTCAATAACAATTTTACATCAAATTTTTCTCCATAACCTGAATTTCCCCTCGATGTTGCACGAAATAGTGGCAGTTCTTTACGTAATTCTATTTCTAATAATTCGGCGTTATTGGCGTTATATCCTAAAGCTGAATTGAAAACAAGAGCTTTGTGCTGCCCCCTTTCATGATTTGGATTAAGGGCATATGTCATAAGCTTCGGCATGATATTATAAGCTTTTTCGTGATTTATCAAAGGAGGATTTTCGCTATTAGCTCCATACTTTTTGATAAAATCATAATCAAATTGTATCCGTGCCCACCCAATATCGTTGTTGTGTTTGGCCTCAACAAAATCATAAAGATACCGTGTCGGCAGATAATCCCCCATCAGATCACTGTATTCATGAAACATTCTGCGTTCTGTCGCTGTTGCAAGATTCAGTTCTTGAAGGGATATTACTGTCGGAGAACCACCCCATAACTCATTAGGCTTTATTCTTACAAGATCTCGGAGGTTTTCTATTTCTCCAGCTTTCCATGCTTCATACCTTCCCGGACCCATAATCTTGCGCTGGGTTTCCGGGCTCTGCTTCAGGAACCAATCTTGACCCCGCTCCCAGTTCGGATCATTGATCGGGTCGAAGTGCTTCGTCACCGGCACCGCCGAACATTTCCCGTTCGGATGGTCGCTGAAGCTCTCCCCTTTCTCATAGAACTCCCCATCCATTTCCAGACAGGCAAAACAGGCCGTCGGCGGGTAGCACATCCGCCGGTATCCAATCACCGCACGGCTCTCCCGCATTGTTTCCAGGTTCGCTTCACGGTATGTCCGGTTCACCTCAGTCCGCGCGATCAGCAGCGCACGCTTCTCCGGGATCGTCACCGCCTCCATCATCCGCTGTGCGATCCAGTTCGACCCCTGCCCGGTAGTCAGACCGACCGTCAGAACCTCATCCAGTTTCCGGCTTGTCTCCGGCCAGCTCTTGTCCAGCAGTGCCCGCAGCGGCGACATCTCCGAAAGCATGCCCGAAAGAATGCGCCCTTCCCGCTTGTTCACCCGGATCCACAGCGGATCATTAGCCGCGGCAATGTTCACCAGCTTCCGCGCGGTTTCGCTGCCGATCTCTACCGCGTCCGCCTCTTCCCCGCTGATCCGGCCCAAAGCCGCACGATTGTACGCATCGATGGTTCGCCGCGCCTGTTCCATCATCGACTG
>Ga0326514_10001865_pt1 | contig 13533 bp, 24 predicted proteins | sample 3_2548_0518_D_FD_203653 | JGI IMG/M metagenome (GOLD analysis project Ga0326514, IMG submission 203653) | Bovine rumen microbial communities from UC Davis, California, United States - 3_2548_0518 | ecosystem: Host-associated > Mammals > Digestive system > Stomach > Rumen | place: USA...
AACATCATAAGTTTTGTTATGATAAAGGTTGGATTGATGACTTTAGCCTTGATTGTTTAGAAAAACGATTTAAGCATTATGCGGATGAAGGCGGAAATTCATTCATATGTGGTTTTATGGAAGAATTACGAGCTTTACCAAAACGCCCTCCGCAATCTTGAGGTAAATAAGAGAAAAAAGGAGAGAAAAAAATGGCATACGAATATGAATTATTGCCTCCATTAGTGCAAGATGTATTACCGCCTTTCTCATAGCAAGACAAAGAAATAAGTAAATATGTTAAATTTTATTTTTCAATCGGTAATACTGAGGCATTAAATTCTACTACTAACAATAATATAAAAACCATTCAAGTAATGGTGCAAAAACAAAATACTTCAAACTCTTCTTATTTAGCTCCAACATATATGTTTATGGGAACATAGGATACTGCAATAGAAGAGAACAATACTTTAGGAGATCATTATATTAAATTACCTGGGAGCCTGTTTCCAACAAAAGGTTTTTATAAAATTCAAATACGATGGTCTCAACAGCCAAAAAAATATTTTACAGAAAATGGAGAAAAAAGTGAGGTTTTTTCCTCATAGCTTTCAGAATGGTCAAAAATTAGTTTAATTCAACAAATTACAACTCCTTATTTACAAATATCTTCTCCTTTTATTGACAATGATGAGAATAAAAAAGAAATAAAACAAATTAGCTTTTCTCCATATAAAATATCAGGCTCGTTAAAAACAGAAGATAACTCTGAAATTTTAAAAAGTGTTAATATTATAATTTCAGAAAAACAAATCAATTCAAAAGGAAAAGTAAGTTATTCTCCTATAATTACAACAGGAGAAATTGCTCCATCTAATAAAACCACTTTTGAATACACTTTAAAAAAAGAATTAAAACAATCTCTTGTTTATCAAATGAAGATATCTTATACCACTGAAAGTGGATATTCTGTATCAGGAGATTCCGCAGAAGAAAGACTTTTTATGTCGGTATCAAGGGGCACAAATGATAACCCCGCAATACTTTCCCTTTCTCCTATTGAGGCGCAGGGAAAAATGCAAGTTATTATTTTTATCCCATCTTATGAAAAATATGAAGGAAATTTCGTAATCAGAAGAGCTTCTGATGATACAAAATTTACAGAATGGGAAGATATTCAAGTAATTCAATTTATTTCACAGGGAGATGAAAAAAACACTGTTTAGAAAGAAATAAATGGAGTTATATATGATACATATGTGTGGGAAGATAGAACTATAAATTGTGGAACATATTATAAATATGGAATAGCTCCCTTAAAGAAGGGCGGATGGAGAGGAACTTTTATTAAATCTTCTTTAAGTCAAGTGTGTTTCTTTGACGATATTTATTTAATGGGCAATAACAAACAACTAAGAATAAAATTTGACCCTACAATTTCTAATTTAAAAAGAAATTTAAATGAAAGTTTACAGACTACATTAGGTTCTAAATATCCATTTGTTACTCGTAATGGTGCTAATAATTATCAGTCTTTTACTTTGGGCGGATTAATTACTACTTATATGGATACATATAATAATTATAATGTAGATATATATAATGATTCATTAGCTACAAATAGAGATTTTTCAGATAGATTAGTTTTTATTGGAAAAACAGATTATTTTGGAAGATTATTAAATGCGACTACTAAGCAAATAGAGTATGATTTATTTAATGAACCTATTTTTATAAATAAAGTGAATTATGATGAAGAAGGTTATTTAATATATTCCAATAATGAAAGAATCCTTAATAAAATAGATAGGACTCCTTTTCATTGTTATTTTCCTTTATCTTTTACTTCTAAATCTGCTTTTGGAAAATTTCAAGCTTTTGATGTAAATGATGAAATAAAAGATTTTACTTCTAAAGAAGAATTATTTAATAAAGGTTTTACTTATGAAGATGAAACAGAGTCACCTTTAACTAAAATAAAAATATATAATTCATAGAATGACATCGACCAATGGTAGGATACTATCTATGAACGAGAATTTAGAAATAAAGTTTTAGATTTTTTATACCAAAATTCAATAAAATTATTTCGTTCAAATACTGAAGGAGTTATGCTTGTGCGTTTAATGAATATTAGTTTAACTCCAAAACAAGAATTAGGAAGAATGTTATATTCTTTTACTGCGGATGCAATAGAAATGGATGAATATAATATTTTTAATTGTGATAAATATAATATTCAAAATATTAATAGATATGTTCCAATTAAACATATAGAGACTATTGCTGGGACTTTTTCTTCTTCATTCTTCTTACCAGAAATTGATAAAATAAGTAAAAAATATCAAACCAGAGAAAAATCAATGACAGGTTAGTCCGGAATAGATATTTTAAAATTAATAAAAGAAAAATATAGAAAGAATTGGAAATATCAACCTTGTGTTCCTACAAATTAGAGATAGCTTAAAAAAATGAAAGCTTTTCACGATATGTATGATTTCACAGGAGAAATTTTAAAATCATTAAAAATTGAAATTTACTCTCCACCAAATTTAATTGTAAAACATGATGTATTTGGATATTCATATTGGTATCCTGAAGATAATCTTTATTCATCTAATACTTTTGCAGATCAAGCTATTTCAGGATATTTATTAAATTTAAATTATGAAGATAATACAAGTCCAAAAAATGAAACTTCAATCCCAATAGTTGTAAAAGCTCATTTACAAAGAAAAGATGCTTTTAATTCAGACTCATATGTAAATGAAATAATTAATAAGCACAAAGAACATAATTATCAATTAGAAGCAGATACATATCAAATGGATGGTCTTCAAGCAAGAAAAGATAAGTTTGTTTATGTAGGAAGCTATTCTATTCAATAGGTTGAAAAATTAAAATCTTTAATTTTATGGATACCTTAGAAAAACACAGATATAGAAGATACCCCAGACCCATTTTTGACTATAAACGTTGAATATACAATGGAGTTTGATATTCAAAAATATGATAGTGTTCCTGTTAAATCTGATATAAAAACTACAGCAGGACAAATAGCTCAAACCTTTTCTCCAAATGAAGATATTATTCAAAAAATTAAAGATAATTATTATTTTTATCTTGGAAATAGTAAGGTAGAAGATAGTAAAGTAATAGAAAAAAATGCTGAAAAATATCAATTAATAAAAACAAATAATTCAATATATGACTCTTTGAATTCATATAATGATATTGGAGTTCAAAAAGTTTTATCAGCAACCAAATCTTTAAATTTATCATCAGTACTTTCTACATTAAGAGAAATTTCTGATATTTTAGCAATATCTTTTGACGCTGATATAGGTACTATTATAGAAGTATAGACAACTAATTTTTTGGGAACCCCTGCAACAACATCTTCTGAACATATTCTTAATATGGGCTATTTAAAATTATCTGATATGGGCAATGATGAGGCAGCAGGAATAAAAATTACTAAATGCATAATTAAAGGGAAATATTTAGCTCCAACTTCAAAAGTAAAAATGATAGATTCAGAAACTAATACAGTTATAAGATATACTCCTAAAGATATTCAGACTCATTTATATTATCCACGCCCTGGAGAATACATTTACATAAAAAACCCTGATAGATAGGATGGAATTTTTTCCAATAGGCAAGAAGTTGAAGAAACAGGAAATTTAATCCCTAATGGAGTTTATATTATATAGAGTGAGCAACAAGTGCAACAATCCGTTGTAGAAAATTCTGACACATTAGTTATATCAAATGAGAGTATGATACAAGGAGATAAATTATTAACAAATTCACTTAACTCACAAGCTTGGATATATCATAATTATGAATGGTATCCTTTCAAAGATGGAGTAGTAGAGTGTCCGGTTGATGCTATTATAAATTATATTTATGAAGGCGGATAGACTACATATCAATTAGTTTAGAGTTAAAGGAGGTAAAAGGAATAATGTATCGTTATGATTACTTAAATGATACAAAATTTTTACAAGAATTAACTGAAAGTAAAATAAAAGAACAATATGTAAAAATTACAGTTTTAGATTGGAATGAACATATTTTACAATAGATAACAGGAAAAACATTGGGAGGTTCTATAAATGTAGATGGAACCTCCGCAATGAGAAGAACTGCATCTATTCAGTTAATTGCAGATGGAACTAATAATAATTTAACTAATATAGATAATATAATTTCTTTAAATAAAAAGGTTGAATTGCAAATTGGAATAAAAAATATAACAAATAAATATATCCAATATCCTATGTTTTGGTTCCCACAGGGTATTTTTTTAATCGTAGGAGTTTCTATTGAACACTCTCCAGAAGGAGTAAAAATAAATTTAACCTTACATGATAAAATGGCATTGTTAAATGGTGAATGCGGCGGTATTTTACCAGCCCCTATTACTTTTAGTGAAATGGAAGATGACGACTCTTTTGGGAATACTTTAATTACCAATCCCACTATGGCTTCTATTATAAAAGAATTAATGGTTCATTGGGGCGGAGAACAATAGAAAAATTTAGAAATAAAAGATTTAGATGGACCTGCTCGTCAAGTATTGAGATGGTGCGGTTAGAATGAAAAAGATTTAAATTATTTCTTTATAGATGCTAAGAATGTAGGGACAAAAAACTTAACTCAAGAGAGATATTAGAGTTTAAAATCTTTAAATACAAGTGTACCTCCATCAATAGAAGAAGATTAGTTTTATGAAAATTTATTACAAAGTTTAATTTGGAAGGCTTTTAGTAACGATTCTCACTATGATTCAAATCTTTTTCCATTGTCTGGAGATGTAGTAAAATATTATACTGAAACTGCAACCACTGGAAAAATTACAGAAATGAAAAATATTATATATCATTTAGATGAAATTTCAAAAAATTCACAGGAATTATTAAATAATTTAAAGACGGAGAAAGCTCTATTAGAATCAACTAAGAATACTATTATAGACCAGATTACTACTAAACCATAGGATTTTCAAAAAGCTTTAATACGTCTTTGTGATACTGTAAAGAATTTTTATGAAATGAAATGGTATAATGCTTATTTAAATGGATTTTATTATCCAGATAATAAAAGTGAAAAAAAAGATTTTAGAAAAGCAATCCAAAAAAATTGTGGAAGAGTAAATTGGCTAAAACCTTAGCATAGAAATAAAAAAGATATAGAAGAATTGATTTCTATTTTAAAAACTTTAAAACAAAGAATTACTTATGTAAAAAATCAAACAGGAAAATTTATTGACTCTCATTAGACTGGAACAAAAAAAGAATGGGAACAAGGTAAACAAAAAAAAGATAATAAAAAATATTATATTTATGGTAGAACTATTATTGCTTATCTTTTAGATTTTGGTTTTCCTAATAAAAATAGTTATTATGGAGAAATAAAATTAGGAAAAAAATCTTTAAAAGAAGTAAAATATTATATGGAGCATAATAACCCTTATTATTTCTATAATGATAATAGTAATATAGGTATTTTTATACGAGGAAATAATATGCGTAGCGGCGCCAGAAGAATTAATTTTGGGACAATAGACTACAATATAAAAAATAATAATGCAAAAATAGTGCAAATAACTACAAATATTGATGTAAACTCAAAATAGGCTTTTAAAAAGCTTTATAATTTTGAAGGGTCTATATGGCATACAGAGAGCAACAGCTGGTGGTCTTCTCAATTAATTTTTGCTAATCAAATAGCTTCTTTAAAAAAAGAAAATTCAAATAAAAAAACATTAGCAGAAAAAATTGATGAACTTTGTAATTATCGAGTTTTAAGAGAATTACAAAAATGTTTAGATTATATTGATCCAAAAAGTCGTTCTCAATTTGAAAATATATTAGTAGAAAATTTAATTTCTCCTTTTAAAACCGCTCAAATGAGTAGCAGAGATGCAATAACTCTTTGTACAAGATTAATTAACTTTGTTGATTTTATGCTAACTAATATTGAAAAAGCCCAAGAAGATTATAATTATAATATAAAAACTTATACTTATATGAGAACTAAAGCTTTCAATGATAAAATCTTCAATAGTCTTGATAGTTCAAAAAAAGATAAAATTACTTTTTCTGAAAGAATAAATGAAGAAATTAAAGAATTAAAAAAATTAGCAGATAAATTAACAAGAAACTTTGAAATAGAAATGACCTTACCAGGATTCTTTTATTGGAAGCCAAAAAAAAGAGATTCACAGGGAAATATTATTTCTTATACTCGTTATCTTTCTAAACCAAAATTAACAAATTTAAGAGATATTGGAAAATATATAGTTGATAATTCAGGAATCTTTTCTGAATTAAAAAATAAAACTACAGATGGAGTAAAAACTCCAAAGAAAATAAAAGAAAATCATATCTGTTCTATTTCTCAAATTTGTAATAATATAAAATCTCAATTACAAGACTATAATTTTTAGGAACATAATATGACTTATGCTGAAATTATGAATGATATTCATCATATTATTAGTTATTATGACTCTAAAGGAGAATAGTTTACTCCGCACAAATCGAATTATTGGAGCGTAAGAGATATATATTATAAATATTATAATCCTTTTTTAAAAGGATTAAAAGAGCCCGATCATTTAACAAAAGAAAGACAAGAATTACTTAAACAAAAAGAAATAATTGAACAAAGACTTAAAGAAATTGAAAAAAATGAAAAATCTATTCCTCAAGCCTGTAATAATATTTTAAAATAGTGGTGTAAAAAAAATTTATCCACCTTTCTAAAAATACAAGAAAAATTAGTATCAAAAGCCTCAAAAGAAACAACTTTAAGCGCTTTACAAGCACAAAGTAAATTATTAAATAGTTATTATAAAAAAAGTAATTCTATTAGTATGTCTGACGATATAAGAATAATAAATGAGCATTTAAATGCAATTGGAAATGCTAAAAATACAACTAATTTAATTCAAAGCTCTTTAAAATTAAATCCAAATGCTGCGGCTGCCGCAGATAAAGAGACTTTAGAGAATAAACAAACCTACATTCAATACTCAAAAGATTTTCAATCTGCTCAAAAAAGATATGCCCAAAATGTAAAAAAATTACAAGAATAGACAGAGGAAACTTTAGTTCAATTATCTATAAATGAACAATAGATAAGACGCTTAGAAGATGAAATCCTTAAAGAAGAAAAAGAATTAGAAAAAAATGTTACTAAAAATGCTGAATAGGCTATTACAGAATTAAATAAAGAGATTGAAGCAAGAAAATAGAATTTGAAAACTTTAATAACTTCTTTAAAGGAAGAAAAGATCACTATTTTAAAAGACTTCTTTAAAAACAATAAAGAAGCATACGGTCGCTTTTTTACCTCTCTTGCAAAAGCAGCTTATAAAAAAGATTTAAGTAAAAATGAAAAATCTCGTAGATGGTATAAAACAATTAAAAAGGAGTCTGAAAACGATTTAGATATAAATAATAACTATATTATTTATAATACATTGTTTAATGACCCAGCAATAAAAACAATTACAGGTTGGGAACAAAATTCAAAAAATAGAGATGCTTTTTGGAAAAATTTTTATTGGGATTTATGTGTTCCCGCTTATAAGTATGGAATTAAACAATATAAATATGGGGAAGATATAGGTTATACATTAACTGATTTTACATACCCAGGAGAATTAACTTGTAATGCTGGAGATACTATTTCTTCTGTGTTAGACAAAATAAAAAATGCATTAGGAAATTATGAATATTATTATGATATAAATGGACATTTTGTATTTCAAGAGATTCGTAATTATCTTAATACTTCTTATTCTACTTATTTATCTCAACAATTATCTCAATCTAATGCAGATTTTACTTTTAATTACTTTTCTCAATCTCCAATCTCTTATGATTTTTCTAATGGAACAATAGTTCAATCTTATCAAAATTCTCCACAATATCAACAAATTAAAAATGATTTTCTAATTTGGGGAGAGAGAGAAACTGTCACTGGACAAAAAATTCCTATCCGATATCATTTAGCTATTGACTCTCCGCCTTCAACAAATCTTCATTATTTCTTTGACGCTCCTAAAGCAAAAATAAAAACATTCCAATATAAAACTGATTTACCAGCCCGTCCAGAATATGATTCAGTAAACAAAGAATATAAATTTTCCTATGTGCAAGAATAGAATTGTTTCTATAAATGGATAGAAGATAAAAGTGGTGGATATACCGGATATAAAAAAATAAATTTAATTATAGATAATCCAGATTGCATTTATAAAACAGGTAATTTTCCAACAGAAGAAGAAAGGACGGGAAAATAGGGAAAATATTATTATAATCAAGATACAGGAATTTTATATCAATGGGATAAAAAGAATAAAAAATATAGTCATAGACATACTTTTAGAATTCAAGTTTGTGCAGGATTAAAACCAAAGGTAGGAATAATAGGAAATTATTATTATGATAATAATAATAAAATTTATCTTTGTACAGGCCCAAAACAAACAGATTTTGTACAACTAAAAGATGTAGATAAATTAAAAACAGTGAATTGTATAGGCACTGCTTTATATTTAGAGGGATATCAAGCAGAAGTTATGGGTATTGCAACAAATGATTATTATGCAGAATTAAAAACAGAATGGCCAAAAATATGGGATTTATCAACCAATAAGATGTATAATAATGTTAAAGAAAGTATTACAAGTATTGATTACTTTTTAAATTTTATTAATTCTTCTAATTTAACCAGCAAATTTAGCATTTCATCAATAGGTAAACGCAGTCATATAATTTCTAATTCTGCTATAAATTGTATATTTGAACCTGAATGCCCTGATATAGTATTTTTTGATAACAATCCTCCTGTTGAAGAAAATCAGCCTTTTTCAATGCAAACTTTACAAAGAGAAGATTATAATAAAAAAACAAAAGTCCAGAAGAAAAATGATTTAAAATTATATAATAATATACACACAAGTAATTATTTAGAGAGATTTATTGACCATTCAATTTTCCAATATTTTAGACTTGGAGGAAAAATGCGGTCAGCCTATGAGGAAATTCGCTCATAGTTATATCAATTTATTACTTACAATGAGCAAGTATCTATTAACATATTACCAATACATTATTTGTAGCCCAATATAATTATAAAATTAAAAGATACAAAAACTGGAATAGATGGGAATTTTTTAGTAAAAAGCTTCTCAATCCCATTAGATATAAATAGTAATATGTCGCTAACTTGCACAAAAGCTATTACAAGAATATAAGGAGTGTGAAACTATTGAGCAAATTTAATCAAATAACTAAATTTTATGATCCTGTCAACCAAAATAATGTAAATAATTTTTATGAAAAAATTACTTTAGGACAATCCTTAAAACAAAAAATGATTGATGGTCATAAAACTGTAGTTTTACAATCTATAAATTGTCAACCTGATACCCCTTATTTGTTAAGTTTTAAAATGGCAAAAAATTGTGTGGGTTCGTTTGAAGTTCAGCTCTCGGATCCAGTAGACACAAATTTGTCTTCTCAGGTAATTTATAGTTTTACAAAAAATTATAAGCAAGAAGCTCCTATTAACATTGTTTTTGTTCCATATAGTAATTTTAAAGAATTTTTATGGACAAAAATAGATAGTACTCTTGCAATAAATAATATTACAGATATAAATTTATATAGAATAAAACCGCTTTAGGGACTTCCAACTTATAAAAACATTACTAAATTAGGAATACAAGCTCGACCTTTTACTTATTTTTTAATAAATAAAGAACCAATTCGAGTTGGAAGAAATGGAATTTATGAATTAGAAGGTATTAACATAAATTCCATTTATGCTGCCCCTTTAGCAAAAGATAATTTTATTATAGATTATAGATACGAAGATTAAAAGGAGGTCATTAAATGGAATCTTTTTATGGTGGAAGACCTGGTGCATCTTTTGTTATAGTAAAAACTTTTGAAACAATTGATGCTATGAAAGAAGCTTTTATAAACGGTACTTCTTATAATGAAGTTTATTTTGATGAATATGTAACTATTTATAATACAACAGAACAAGGATATAAATATAATGGAAATGTTTATAGAAGAGGTTATAATTTAAATAATGGATTAGGCGGAGCTGAATATATTGGAAATATCACTGGCCCCGCAGGTCCTGCAACCACAATAGAATTTTTTCCTTATAATCAAATAAATCATTCAACAGAAGGCTTTACTGATAAACACATTTATGGTAATGTTGAAACTGAAAAACCTTCAATTATTGATGAATATGTTGCTCCATATTAGGGACAAGATGCTATCGACTTAATACCCGGTGCGTAGATGAATGAACAAGGTAATTATACTAATTTTAATGATAATATTTTTTATAGATATTGCTCTGTTTTAGATACTCAAAATAAAATTAATATTTTAAAAATTGGATTTAAAATACCTTATCCTATTTTTAATTTTTCTGTTACTTCTGTTGATGCTGATCAACCTATTGAAATAAACAAGGTTGATAATGGCGCTCATAAATTTTTTCATAATTGGAATTTAAAAATTCCTACTTCTGTTAAAGGAGATAGCGTATCACGTTTGTGCGTTGTAACGGTAAACTCATCTCAAGATAATGATTATATTAATTATGAATTTTATGCTCCTGGAGTTCCTTCAGAGCAATAGACAAAAAGAGCTGCAGATGTTGAAAATAAACAAGCTATATTAGTATGTGATATAATAAAATATGATAGTAAAGGAAATGCAAAAGCACCTGAAACTTATTATGTTTCTGATTTTAATGTTATTAAAAATATTAATATTACCCCACAAGGATATCTCGTATTTACTTTACCAGATGGTAGTGAAGTAAATTCTGAAAATAGTATTCTTCCTACTATTGATAACATTGAAATAAATGACTATGGTCAAATATCTATTAATTGGTCAAATACAGATAACACTTCTGGAACATCCACTTTTGAGAATGAAATAAAATGGGTTCATAATATAAGTTACTCAGATGATGGAGGATTAATGATTACTTGGAATACTCCAAAAAGAGCAGAGAATGGAACCATAGAGTATGAGTCAGATGGAATCACCCCTATTAGAGACTCTCAATTAATTCCAATGACTAACGGACAAAAATTAATTACTGATTTACAAATACACAATAATATGATTTATGAAACACATTTAGGATTAAAAAAAGAAATGTGTGATTTGTTTGATGAAAATTAGGTTAATAATGCAGTAAACACAGGAGCAACAAGCATTTATAATGATACAGTAAATAATCCAGATGGATCATTATATTGGTGGAATGGAGACAATCTTACTTGGTATAAAAAATTATTCGATTTAGATAATATTGTAAAAACTTTAGTTGAAGAAAAAATAAATGCAACCTTCCCAGAGATAGTTAAATATTACAACAAAGGCACAACAATAGATAATATTATTGTTAATACTACGCTTAAATTTGTATTTAATTCAACTGGCCCTTGGGCATATAATGTCTATATGGATATAGACCTTCCTGAATCAATCCCTTCCAGTGTTCAAATTATACAAAGTGCAAAAGCTATGAAAGCAGAAGCGAAGAATACTATATTTAGCAATAATGTTATTAAAAAAATTTATTTACAAGAGATTTCAGAAGAACAGCTTCAATATATATATTGGCAATTTTGGGATCAATCTGTATGGGGCTCAGATACCACTTATACTTCAGATCCTACAACTATGGCTTTAAAAGTTTGGCAAAATATTGGATATGACTTATTTGATGCAACTAACCCTTGTTTAGACCCCTGGGCGCATGAAACTACTTCTACTTGGAATAAAACTAATTTTGGCACTCAAACTCACTATGATTATCGTTTCTATACAGGTCAAAAATTCTTCTATACAACCAATATGGGCAATACATCTTATTATAATGAAAGTGCGGCAGCTTGTAAAAATATCTTTGGAGTATCCCCATTAAGAAATTTAGATGTTTTTTCTGGAAATGTAATTACTCCCTCAGGAAGTGGATATTACAATATTTATGACAAAGATGCTTTAACTACTCATCTTATAAATAATGGACGGTCACAAATGCTTACTCAAGGAACTCATCGTCCAAGTTTCTGGTTAGCAGAAGATCACTATGAAGTAAAAAATGCAAATGCTATTTAGCAAATAAAAACAGCAATGCCTTTATTCGCATCAGACTTGTTTACAAGAATATTAACTGGAATAGATTTTCAACTCCCTAATGATGCAACAATGACAGACACAAATATGCAAACAGCAATTAGTAAAATTACTCAATGGAATATTTCCCAAAAAGATGGAAAACTCCATTGTTATGGACCTTCAATTGGAGGAACTTCTTATTCTGGCCTTGCTGGAAAAACTATTTCTGTTCCTGTTACAGTAGAATTGGCAAATTTAAACTTCTAATTTAAGGAGTGATAATATGGCAGAGATAATAATTCCCCTTGGTCCAAGTGCCTTTTTAAGTGAGAATCAAAAAAGAAAACCAGATGGTATCCAAGGAAAAATAAATGTATAGAATGTTGAAGGACAATATATAAAACATTTAGGCATTACTTATTCAGGAAATCCTAATTGTCCATATGATGGACCTACATAGGAAAGTCAAGGTAACTGGCCATTTTATTTTGAAATAACTTTTGCTAATGATGATAGAAATCCTGTTCAAGTATATTTAAACAAAAGAGGAATATTAGACATTCAAGATGTACTAATCTCTAAAGTTCAATTAATCGGCGATTGTCCTGAACCAGCAAAGCTCAATATTGAATTTGAATGGAAAGCATAATTAATAGGAGGGAATTTTTCCCTCCTATTTTATTTTATTAAAAAATGTTGGACAAATTTAATAAATAATTACTTTGAATTTTTTATAATAAGTGAAAGGGTAAAAAAATAAAAATCCCTTTTACCTCGGCCAAGGTTTAAAATCAAATGAGAGGAGCTTTTGCTATGGCGAATTTCAATCAGCAAATGAATGGTATGCAACAGGGCTTACTCGGACAACAAGTCCCAGCACAACCTTCTTTGTCATTTCCATATGGAACAAACACTAATAGCAATTTCAATTATTTTAACAATGGATTAAATAACTCTATGAATTTGCAAGGTCAATATCAATTTTTAAAATGTAGACCGGTTTCTTCAAAAGAAGAAGCAAGAGCCGCACAAATTGATTTTGATGGTTCCTTATGGGTATTTACCGATGTGGGAAATGGCAAAATTTACACTAAACAAATCAATAATGACGGCACAGCTACTTTTAAAACTTATGCTTTTACAAAAGATGAAAACCCTTATGCTTCAACTGATTTCGTCACAAAAGATGAATTCAATAAGGTTATTCAGTCTTTAATGGCGGCAATTCCTTCTTTACAGTCTCAACAAACTCAAGAAGAAGTGCCCCCACAAAGCAATGAAAAAGTAATGCTAAACTTTTAATGCGGGGAGAAAAATATGAATATAAATCCACTTCAATTAATTCAACTAATAAAAGGCGGTC
>Ga0326514_10001868_pt1 | contig 13523 bp, 14 predicted proteins | sample 3_2548_0518_D_FD_203653 | JGI IMG/M metagenome (GOLD analysis project Ga0326514, IMG submission 203653) | Bovine rumen microbial communities from UC Davis, California, United States - 3_2548_0518 | ecosystem: Host-associated > Mammals > Digestive system > Stomach > Rumen | place: USA...
GGCGTCTCGCACAAAAGAATAAATAGCCAGGATTGGCACGGATTGAATGGAGATGGCCGTGGACAACTGGATCTACACGTATTACCAAGGAATTAAAGACGGATCTATCGTCGTGGGGCGCTGGGTCCGTCTTTTGTATGAGCAATTCATCGAGGATCTCGAATCGAAGGAGACCTACTACAACCAGCGCGAGGCAGACAAGGCCGTCAACTGGATCGAGGAGCACTGCTTTCACACTGAAGGCCCGCTCGCACCGGGACCGCTGAAGCTCGAGCTGTGGCAGAAGGCGTTCATCGCCGCGATCTTCGGGATCTACGACACCGAGACCAAGAAACGCAGAGCGCGTGAAGTCCTGCTCCTCGTCAGCAGAAAAAACGGCAAGAGCTTGGTCGCAAGCAGCATCTGTCGCTATATATGGACGCTGGCGGGTGGCTTCGGTGCTCGTGTGTTCTGCATCGCTCCGAAGCTCGACCAGGCGGACATCATCTACAACAACGTGTGGATGATGACGCAGCTTGATCCTGAATGGCAGAAGCTGCGCGACGAAGTGCAGGGCACCAAGGATGGGCGCGGCAACAAGACGATGGACGACTCGATGCTGGCACGGCACCGGCAGTCGGATCTGTGCATCCCTGGCACGAACAGCACGGTCAAGAAGATCGCGTTCACTGGGGGCAAGCGCAGCGACGGATACAACCCGTCCTGTGCAGTGATGGATGAGCTCGCTGCATGGGAGCCTCCGGAGAAAAGCCTCAAACAGTATGAGGTCATGAAGTCCGCGATGGGCGCACGTGAGACCGGAGACAATCCCGGCATGATCCTGTCGTGCACGACTTCGGGCTACGTCAACGACGGCATCTTCGACGAACTGCTGAAGAGGTCGACGCGCTTCCTGCTGGGCGACAGCAAAGAGAAGCGGCTGATGCCGTTCCTGTACATGATCGACGACATCGAGAAGTGGAACGACATCAACGAGCTGAGGAAGAGCAACCCGAACCTGGGCGTCTCAGTCACGGTCGACTATCTGCTCGAAGAGATTGCGATCGCCGAGGGCAGCCTGTCGAAGAAGGCCGAGTTCATCACGAAGTACTGCAACCTGAAGCAGAACGCATCGACGGCGTGGCTGTCTGCGGAGTCTGTGGCGAAGTGCTGCGGCGATCCGCTGCGCCTCGAAGACTTCATGCACTCGTACTGCGTTGTGGGCATCGACCTTTCGCAGACGCGAGACCTTACGGCGGCGGTCGCTCTGATCGAGAGAGATGGCGAGCTATATGTGTTCGCGCACTTTTGGCTGCCAGCAGAGAAGATGCAGGAGGCCCAGCAGCGCGACGGCGTGCCGTATGAAATTTACATGCAGCGCGGCCTGATCAGCCCGAGCGGTGAGAACTTCGTGGACTATCACGACTGCTACAACTGGGTGTGTGATCTCGTCGAGAAGTATGAGATCCTCCCGCTCCGGATCGGATACGACAGATACAGCGCCGACTACTTGGTGCAGGATCTCAAAAGCACCGGCAACAGGACGACCGGATACATCTGCGAGGACGTCTATCAGGGGGATAACCTTTACAGCACCATGCAGTTTTTACATGGGCTCATAGACGACGGACACGTGCACATCGGCGACAACGATCTGCTGAAGATGCACTTCCTCGACAGTGCAGTGAAGATGAACAACGAGCGCGGCCGTGGTCGCCTCGTCAAAGTAAACAACACTCGACACATCGACGGCATGGCCGCAGTCCTCGATGGGCTGGCGGTCAAGATCAAGAACGCGCCGGAGATTGGCGAGCAACTGAAGAATAAGAGAGGGTAACACATGGGCCTGCTTGATAGCATATTCCGTCCGGACAAGAACCGGGCAGAGCAGGAAGCACTAAAGAACGCACGGGCGACGTTCAAGACGCTGACCGCATACCGGCCTGCGTTCACGACATGGCGCGGCGCGATCTATGAGAGCGACTTGGTGCGCGCAGCGATCGACGCCAGGGCGAGACACATCTCGAAGCTGAAGGTGGAGATCCACGGCGCAGCGAAGCCGGGACTGCAGTCGAAGCTTCGCCAGGGGCCGAACCAGTGGCAGACGTGGTCGCAGTTCCTGTACAGGGTGTCGACGATCCTCGACGCATCCGAGCGGACGACGTGCATCATCGTCCCGGTGCTGGATGAGTACCTGGTGACGACCGGCTACTTCCCGGTGCTTCCGGACAAGTGCGAGGTGGTCGACTTCAAGGGTGAACCGTGGCTCCGGTACAACTTCGCGCATGGTCAGACGGCGGCGACGCCGATGAAAGACTGCGCGGTGCTGACGAAGTACCAGTACAAGAACGACTTCTTCGGCGATGGCAACGGCGCGCTGGATGAGACGATGAAGCTCGTGCACATTCAGAACGAGGGCATCGAGGAAGCGGTCAAGAACTCCGCAACCTATCGCTTCATGGCACAGGTCAACAACTTCACGATGGCAGATGATCTTGCGAAAGAGCGCAAACGCTTCACGCAGGAGAACCTCGTCGCGGATGCGGAGGCGGGCGGTCTGCTTCTGTTCCCGAATACATATCAGAACATCCAGCAGATCAAGAACACACCGTACACGGTCGACGCGGCTCAGATGGAGTTGATCAAGACGAACGTGTCCAACTACTTTGGCGTGAACGAACGCGTGATGCAGAACCTCGCAACAGGGGACGAGCTCGACGCGTTCTTCAACGGGGCGGTCGAGCCATTCGCCATTATGTTTTCGGAGTGCATGACAAAATGTTTGTTCTCTGCAACTGAGAGAGCGCATGGCTCATACCTGATCGCCAATGCGAACCGTCTCCAGTACATGAGCACGACCGCAAAGGTGCAGATGGCGAAGGAACTCGGCGACAGGGGCGCACTCATGATCGACGAGATCCGCGAGCTGTTCAACTACGCGCCGCTGCCGGATGGGGCCGGGCAGGTCGCACCGATCAGGGGCGAGTACAAAGCAACCGATGACCTCACAGACGAGGAGGAAGGAGGCAGCGATGCCGAGTAAAGAAAGAGAATACCGCGAGATGATGCTCGCGATCGAAAAGAGAGACGAGGCTGAAGAACCCGAAGAGGAGCGCATGGTCGTCACAGGGTACGCCTCCACGTTCGACGATCCGTATCTGCTTTGGAAGGATGCAGACGTCGAAGTCTACGAGCAGGTCGACCGGCATGCGTTCGATGAGACCGACATGCAGGACGTCATCATGCAGTACGACCACCAGGGGCGCGTCTTCGCACGTGTCCGCAATAACACTCTGACAGTAACCCCCGATGACAAGGGGTTATTTATTAGCGCCGATCTGTCCGGCACGGACATCGGTCGGGGACTGTACCAAGAGATCGCCGGAGGCTACACCGACAGGATGAGCTTTGGCTTCACCGTCGATGAAGACGAACAGGTGATCCAGGAAGACAGCACCACCGGCAAGACGCACGTGCTCAGGACTATCCGGAAGGTCGGCAAGCTGTACGACGTTAGCGCAGTATCACTGCCCGCCAATCCGGGCACCAGCATCAGCGCACGGTTCCTTGACGGAGCGATCGAGGAAGCGAGAGCGGAGCGACTCAAGGCGCAGGAGCTGAGAGAGAAGCGCGAACAGATCATGAAGAGAGCCGAAGCTCTCGGAAAGGAACAGGCATGACAAGAGAAGAAGTCATGATCCTCGACATGGAGGGCTGTGAAGAGAGAGCCGCCAAGATCGCAGAAGAGACGCGTGACGCGTCCGAAGAGATCCTCGCGGAACTGTCCGCTGAGCTCGACATGATCGAAGAGAGAAAGAACATCATCAAAGCCGAAGCCGAAGAGAAACGTGCGGCGATGGAAGCCGTCCTCGAAGGCGAAGGCGAAGTTATCGAAGAAGTCAAGGAGGAAGAAAGAACCATGACTGACGTTAAAGAAATCAGAAAGAGCCCCGAGTATCTGGACGCATGGGTCGAGAATCTGAAGGGCAGAGCAAACGAGGAACAGCGCACTCTGCTGACCACCAACGCAGAAAAGAACGGCACGATCGCAGTCCCGCAGTATGTCGAGGACAGAATCGAGACAGCTTGGGAGTCTAACGAAATCGTCCGCAGAGCGAAGAAGTCCTACTTCAAGGGCAACCTGAAAGTCGGCTATGAGGCAAGCGCAGACGGCGCGCAGATTCACGACGAAGGCGGCGAGGCTATCACAGAAGAGGCTCTCGTTGTCGGCTTTGTTGACCTGATCCCCGCCACCTACAAAAAGATGGTTAAATACTCGACCGAAGTCCTCGACATGAAAGGCGAGGCTTTTGTTGACTACATCGTCGACGAAATCGAGTATCAGCTCGCGAAGGCTGTCGGCGACGCGGCGGTCATGGTGGCATATGCCGCAGACGCTCCGCTGAAGCAGACATTCACAGCGGCGGGTGCTTCCCTGACGACTGCTGACATCGTAGGCGCTGAAGGTATGCTCGCGGGCGACGCGAATCCTGTCCTGATCACCACAAGAGCGAACGCGGCTGCTCTGAAGGCGGCAGTTCTGTCCGCTGGCTATGGCTACGATCCGTTTGACGGCATGGACGTGATCTACGTCGATGCAAGAACTCTGACTGCGGCTGGCGCGTCTCTCGGTATCGTTGCTGATCTGTCCGCTTGGCAGATCAACTTCCCCGACGGCGACGAGGTCAAATTCGTCTTTGATGAGTTCACCGAAGCTCCGGCTGACATCGTCCGCGTTATCGGTCGCGTGATGGCGGGCATTGGTGTTGTTGCTCCGTCCAAGACTGTCTTCATCAAGGCACACGCTTAATCGACACAGAACAAACAGCGAGCCGTCCATCGCGGGCGGCTCTATTTCCCTATTGAGGTAAAGAGATGCTTGAACTTGTAAAGATGGCTCTGCGCGTCAGCACGGATGCGTACGATGCACAACTGAATATGCTCATTGATGCTGCAGCGCAGGATCTCGGCATCGCTGGCGTCGTGAACATCGACACGGCGGACGATCCGATCATCCAGCAGGCCGTCTGCACGTACTGTGCGCTGAACTTCGGCACGCCCGATGACGCTGATCGTCTGAAGAAGGCGTACGACGAGCAGAAGGCACAGTTGTCCATGCACACAGGGCACACAGACTGGGGTGAGGCAGATGTATGAGTCTGTTGCAACACTCCGTAAGGTGACCTACACGCAGGACGCGGCGCTCAACCAGGTCGCGGTGTATGAGGATCGCCAGGTCTTCGTCAAGCCGCGCTCGGTCTACTCGAACGACTTCTATCAGGCAGCGCAGAGCGGTCTGAAGCCGTCCGTGGTGCTCGTGCTCTTCGCTGGGGACTACGACGGCGAGAATGTCGCCCTGTATGAGGGCAAAGAGTACACGGTCCTCAGAGCCTATCACAGGCCCGAGAAGGACGCGGTCGAACTCACGCTGGAGGAGAGAACGGAAAATGGCGCATAGCATCGGCGAGGATCTCGGCAAAATTCTTGATGACTACGCAAATGAAGTCCGCGACGAGGTGAAGAAGGACATCCAGCAGGCCGCGAAAGCGACAGCAAAGGAACTGAGAGCCACATCACCGAAGCAGAGCGGGGACTATGCGAGGAACTGGTCCGTAAAACAGCAGGGCGCTGGCTGGGTCGTATATAACAAGGCGCCGACCTACAGGCTGACGCATCTGCTGGAGAAGGGCCACGTCATCAGGAACCAGTCGGGAACGTATGGACGAGCACCAGCGCATCCGCACATCGAACCGGCTGAGAGGAAAGCGGTCGAGGATCTCGTCCGCAAGATCGAGGAGGATCTGAGCAAATGAGCATAGCAGAGACACTGCAGAGGGCGGGCATCCCTGTCGCGTACTCACACTTCAAGACGGCGGTCAATCCTCCGTTCATGGTGTACCTGGGCGCAGGGCAGGATCAGCTCGCAGGAGACAATACCGTCTACTGGCGCAAGAACGTCTACCAAGTCGAGTACTACTTCGAGAAGAAGGACGAAGCACTCGAGGCAAGCATCGAAGACACGCTTCTCGCCGATGGGTGGCTGTACGACAAGTCGGAGGACACTTTCATCGAGAGCGAGGGGCTGTTTGTAATCTATTATTCCGTAAGTTAAGGAAGGAGGCCAACACATGGCTAACAAAGTCCTTTTTGGTTTCAGTGACCTGTACGTCGGCACCTACACAGTCGGCGAGAACAGCACTGTGACACTGGGCACTCCGTATCATCAGGCTGGCGCGGTCGGCTTTAGTCCAGAAGCATCCAGCGATCAGAGCACGTTCTATGCGGACAACATCCCGTACTACGTGACATACTCTGACGGCGCGATCGAAGGCGATCTCGAGGTCGCAATGTTCGACGACAGCTTCAAGACTCAGTTCCTCGGCTATCGTGCGATGGCTGACGGCGGTCTCGCTCAGGTCAAGGGCGCAACCAAGCCGAACGTCTACATCGCGTTCGAGGTCCAGGGCGATGCAGAGAAGCGTCGCGTGATCTTCTACAACGGCTCGTTCGGCGCGATCACCCGCGAGTACGCTACGACCGAAGACAGCGTCGAACCGCAGACCGAGAGCATCAGCGTCTCGTTCGCTGGCGACAACGCGACAGGCGTCACGATGGCGACCTACAAGCCCGGCGACACCGGCTACAGCACGCTGTTCACAGCACCGACTGCTCCGGCGTTCTAACTGTATATGGCAAACGAAGAGGGGCGGCTTCGGTCGTCCCTTTTTCGTGTATGCGGGCAGAAAACACTAACAGGGGATAACTACCCACCAAGGAGATAAACGCCTCGCAAATCGACGATTTAGGGGCACGCGGAGGATACGAAATGGAGAAGAAAATCAAACTGGATAGCAAAACCAGTATCACGCTCAACAACAACGTCGGCTGGCTGTTCCTGTACAAGGACCAGTTCGGCAGAGACATCGTGCCAACACTGGTGCCGGTGCTGAACGCTGGCATCGACCTCGTCTTCGGTGTCTATAAAGAGACAGGCGGCAAGATCAACAAAGAGACCATCATGAACATCGACACCGGTGCACTGACGGATGCGATCTACAACGCAGCGGCCATCGAATCGGTCGACCTGCTCAACATCGTGTGGGCTCTGGCGAAGAACGCGGACGAAGAGATCCCCGAGCCTCGCGAGTGGTTCAAACAGTTCGACGTGTTCCCGGTCGATGTGATCGCTCCGGCAGTCTTCGAGCTGATCTTCAAGGCGATGGTGAGCACAAAAAACTTGAAAAGGCTGCAGAGCCTTCGCGAGAGTCTGCAGCCGAACTCGACCTCGACCGAATCCTGATAGCAGGATCTCGTCGCGGGCTGGAGCACTCCGCAATGATGCGGATGCAACTCGGCGCGATCGTGGACTATTGCGTCGAGTATGACAACCAGCAGACAAAAGCAGAGAAGGAGGAGCAAGACCCGCCTCGCAGGAAAGCGACACAGGCGGACATCGACGCCTTCTTCGGTTAATTAGGAAAGGGTGCACAGAATGGCATCGGGCAACATTAAAGGTATTACCATAGAGTTCAATGGTGATACCACAAAACTCGACAAAGCACTGCGAGAAGTACGAAACAGCACGAAGGGCATCGACAAGGAGCTGTCGCAGATCAATAAGGCTCTGAAGTTCAACCCGAAGAACACGGAACTGCTCGCACAGAAGCAGGAGCTGCTGAAGCAGAAGATCCAGCAGACCGAGAAGTCTGTCAAGGATCTGAAGAACATGCAGGCGCAGATGGACGCGAAGGGCATCGACAGCAGCAGCGAGGAATACCGAGCACTGCAGCGTGAGATCATCACGACCGAGTCGAAGCTGAAGCACTTCCAGGGCGAACTGCAGAAGACCGCAGCGCAGGCCTCCAAGATCTATCAGGTCGGCGATGCGTTCGAGGCCACTGGCAAGAAGATCGAAGGCGCGGGCCGTGCGATGGCTCCGATCAGCAGGGCAGCCGGTGCTGTCGCTGCCGGTCTCGGTGCGGTCACGTACAAAGCGGGCGCGATGGCTGACGATCTGAATACGCTCAGCAAGCAGACAGGCATAAGCACGCACGACCTGCAGATGTACGCGGCGATGGCCGACCTCGTTGACGTTCCGGTCGAAACACTGGCAAAGTCACAGTCGAGGCTCAAGAAGAGCATGCTGGGCGCGTCTGAGGGCGGCAGTCAGCTGAAGTACTTCGAGCAGTTAGGCATATCTGTTACGGATGCGAACGGCAACCTGCGCGACAGCAACGACGTCTTCCAGGAGACGATCAAGGCCCTCGGGCAGATGGAAAACGAAACAGAGCGCGATGCGATCGCAATGGCCATCTTTGGAAAGTCTGCGAACGAGCTGAACCCGCTCATCGAGGATGCTGGCGCGACTTACGAGAAAGTATCCGCTATCATGGCAGAACACGGCCTCGAACCGGTCAGCCAGGAAGAACTGGACAAGGCCAACGAGTTCAAAGACGCGATCGACACGATCAAGCTCGTCTTCCTGCAGGCTGTGCAAATTGTCGGCACCAAGATTGCGGGCTATCTCGTCCCGCTGATGGAAAAGGTCGTTGACGTTGCTGCAAATATCGCAGAAAAAATCGCAGGGCTTGATGGTGGCGCACTTGCTAAGATCATGGGGATCTCCGGAGCACTCGCAGGGCTGTCTCCGGTGCTGATTGCTATCGGGAAGGGCATGCAGCTCTTCGGCGGGCATCTGAAGAAGATCTCCGCGTTCGCGACCAAGATCCCGATGCTGGGCAAGGCGTTCGCGCTGCTGACCAATCCGGTCACGCTCGTTGTGGCTGCACTTGCTGGTCTCGGCCTTGCGATCAACAAGGTCGGGTTCGATAACTTTGTAACGACAGCGCAGAACGCCATCACGAGCTTCGCTGAACAGCTTCCGGGAATCATCAACACCATCGTCGGCAAGATCGTCGAACTGGTTCCGGTGATCTTCGATGGCATCGTGACAGCGGTGCAGGCGATCGTTGCGCTGCTTCCGACACTGATCCCGACCATCGTGCAGGGCGGCATCGCTCTATTCAACGGACTGGTGCAGGCGGTGTCGCAGATCATCCCTGTGCTGATCCAGGCGGTCGTGACGTTGATCCAAACGCTGGTTGGTGCGTTACCGACCATCCTGCCGACACTGCTGCAGGGAGCCATTGACCTCTTCATGGCGTTTGTCCAGGCGATACCAGTCATCGTTCCGCAGCTCATCTCTGCGGTCGGTCAGCTCATCATTGCATTGGTACAGGCACTGCCGGGACTGTTCACAACACTGCTTACGACTGTCGTGGGATTGTTCCGCGGCATGTGGAAATCCATCACCGGTGTCTTCGCAGGCGTCGGCCAGTGGTTCCAGCAGAAATTCAGCGGAGCTTGGCAGGCCGTGCAGAAAGTCTTCAGCGGGGTCGGTTCGTTCTTCAGCGGAGTATGGCGGACTATCACGGGCGTCTTCACGAACATCGGCACATCTGTCGCCAGTGCGGTCAGTGGGGCGATCCGTTCCGGTCTTAATGGCGCGCTGGCAACCATCGAGAACATCATCAACGGTGGCATCGGTCTGATCAACGGCGCGATCAACCTCATCAACAAGATCCCAGGCGTGAACATCGGCAAGATCGGTCGGCTCAGTCTTCCGAGACTTGCAGAGGGCGGCGTCCTGAACGGGGCGCAGACGGTCATCGCCGGTGAAGCTGGTCCGGAGGCGATCATCCCGCTCGATAAACTGTTCGCGCAGATGGATCGCATGGCCGACAAGATGGCAGGCGAGAACAACGCGAGCCCAGTGGTCATCAATGTCTACGGCGCAGCAGGTCAGTCGGTCAATGAACTGGCGGCCGCAGTCGAGCAGAGGATCATCGAAGCACAGAAAAGGAGGAGACTGGCATGGCAGTAAAGCCTACACCGAACAACAACCTGTACAAGGGCCTCGTCTTTGATGGCGTGGACTCGAGAGACTACGGGATCTACATCACGGGCGACGCGGTATTCAATTCTCCCGAGAGGGATGTCGAGATGATCGAGATCCCCGGGCGCAATGGGGCTTATGCTCTCGACAAGGGCCGCTTCGGCAACATCGAGGTCTCGTATCCTGCGGGCATCTTCGGCGACACCGAGGCAGACTTCCGTGAAGGCATCAGAGCCTTCCGCAACGCCCTCGCAAGCCGTAAAGGGTACAAGAGGCTCGAGGACGACTACAACCCGACCGAGTACCGCATGGCAGTCTACAAGAGCGGGCTGGAAGTCACACCGACTGCTCTCAAGGCTGGCGAGTTCACGATCACGTTCGACTGCCAGCCCCAGCGCTTCCTTAAGTCAGGCGAGACGGCGGTCAGCGTCGCAAGCGGCGGAACGCTTAACAATCCGACTTTATTCGAGTCGCATCCGCTTCTTCAGGTGTGGGGGTATGGCGATATTGGCATCAATGACGATACTGTTACCATTTCTGATGATGTGATAGGTGAAACGATACTCCAAAATAGCGCGCGCAATACCGCAAGTCATGTAAACACAAAATTGTGGCAAGTCTATTTGAACACAGAGAAACTTAGAACAGGCGACATAATCAAAGTGTCAGGTGTCAAATCAGAGTTTGGTGTCAACTCGTACATATTGACAGCCGAATACAACATTTTATCAGGCGATGTAACACCAATCTATAACGGAATCAGCGTTTCCATGATGGGGGTTAAATTCCCTGACCTTGAGTTTACACTTGGCACGGCTAAAACATATACCGCAAGATGGACATGCAGCGTCACGTTGAGCGGTGGGTCAACAAGGGAATACACCACCACATCACAGGTATCTATTAGTGCGGCTGGCCGGATTTCGTTTTATGTGAGTGTATCGCCTACGACGTTGCAAACAGAAGTTGCTCGGTTGCTTGTGAGCAGTTATAAGAGCGTCGTTGGATACAGCACAAAATCCGCGCTCGGTGAGCCGTTATATTTTGATTTGGATATAGGCGAAGCGTACAAGGAAGAAGACGGTTCTATTGTAAGCGTCAACAACGCGGTATCATTTCCCGCGCAACTGCCTGTACTGAAAAGTGGGGCGAACACAATCACATACGAAAACACCGTCGACCAGTTTAAGGTCGTCCCGCGGTGGTGGGAGGTATAGCGTATGATTCCAATTTTGTACGAATCGACCGAGACCGCCTTCGCATCGAACGGACTCGGAAGACTACGCGACTGTATTGACTGCAAGGTAACCGAAGAAAGAAACGGCATCTTCGAGTGTGACTTCGAATATCCTGTCGACGGTGCTAATTATGACATGATCCAATGCGGACGCATCATCGGTGTGACGCATGACGACAGCGGAGATATTCAGCCGTTCGACATCGTCAGCTACTCGAAACCTATCAGCGGTGTCGTCAGTTTTCACGCGGTGCACATCTCATACAGACAGCGCGGAATCGTCGCGAGTGGGACGAACATCAACAGCCTCGCGGATGCTTTCGCTGTGCTGACATCGTCCGCACAGCCGTCGAATCCGTTCACTTACGAAGCAGACTTTACGTCGACGGCATACGCGTCGTCATTCGACGGAACTCCGCGGTCTGTGCGTCAGTTCCTCGGCGGTATCGAGGGCAGTATCCTCGACGCATACGGCGGCGAGTATGAGTTCGACCGTTTTCGCGTCATTCTGCACCAAAGCAGAGGACAAGTCCGCGACTTCGCGATTAGATATGGGGTCAATCTTCTCGACTACAAGGATGATACAGACTACTCCGAGACCTACACGTCTTGCGTCCCTTATTGGCGCGGGAACGATAACGGTCAAGATGTCACAGTCATCGGCAACCGCGTCGACTTAGGCGGGACGGCATACAACGGACAGAACATCTGCGCGGCTCTCGACCTTTCAGACAAGTTCGAGGACAAGCCGACAGCGACAGAACTGGAGACGCTCGCGCTTAATCTGATGCGCTCGAAGCAGACTCAGCTTCCCGCGCAGAACATCGCTGTCGACTTTGTCCGCCTTCAGGACATGGGCTACGAAGGTCTTGGCAGTCTTCTTCAATGCAATTTATGCGACTCGATAAAAGTCGAATTTCCGCGCTACAACATGAGCGGGACATACAAAATTGTTAAGACCGTTTGGGACGTGCTCGCTGACAAGTATGACAGCATGGAACTCGGTCAACTGTCCACAACGCTCGCGGAGGCTTTGGGCATCCAGTCGCAGACCGACACGCTCCAAAGCATCGACGACTTGACTGTGAACGACCTGAACGTCACAGGCGGTGCGTCTGTCGCGGGTGCGCTTACGGTCGGCGGGACTGCAATGGTTGACCACATCATCGAAGAGGGCGGAACTGGTACGAATGACAATTGGTACTATCGAAAGTGGGCATCCGGCTGTCTTGAGTGCTGGATTAAAAAAGCGTTTAGCACAGCGATAGATATCGCATGGGGTTCGCTTTGGTATAAGAGCATCGGAACATTACCGAATTACCCAGTTGAATTTTTATATTTGCCGTCCGTCACAGGGTCGGCTCACGTTGCAAGCGGTAGCGCGTGGACTACGTTTTCCACCAACAATGTTAGCGTGACAAATTGCGGGACAATTTACGTTATTTCTCCAACTAAAGCGACGAGTGCTCTGTCTATCCAGTTAGGCGTCCATGCAATAGGCAGATGGCAATAAAGAAAGGCAACACATGAAAATATTACTTATAAGCGGACACGGAGCGGGCGACAGCGGTGCGGTCGGATGCGGTCACAAAGAAGCAGACCTGACACGGACTGCTACTAATATCCTCGTTGGTAAGCTCGCCGCCTACGACGTGAGCGTGACTCGGTATCCTGTCGCAAGGGATGCCTACCAAGACAACAGAAACGGCTCTCTCGCGGTGCATCTTGACGGCTTTGGATTGGTCGTCGAGGTGCATTTTAACGACTACAACGGTAGCGCATACGGAACGGAGTGCCTTTACAAGCCGACCAGCATGAAGGCTCTCGCGAGCAAGGTCTCCAGCGCGATCGCTTCCTGTGGCTTCTATGACAGAGGAGCGAAACAGCGCACAGACCTCGCAAACATGAACAGGTGCGCGAAGCTGGGCGTGCCGTACATCCTGATCGAGACGTGCTTCATCGACAACAGCGACGACATGACGCTCTATGGCAAGCAGATTTACTCTGTATGGGACAAAGTCGCGTCGGCGGTCTGTTCCTACTACGGCATCAAAAAACTCGCCTCAAACGGCGGTAACGCTGTTGGCGAGTGGGTGAAGAAAGGCTCGGACTGGTACTACTACAAGGACGGCGAACCGGTCACCGAGAAGTGGGAACAGCACAAGGGCAAGTGGTACTTCCTCGGCAAAGACGGCAAGATGTACAAGCACAAGTGGCTGCACTGGAAGGGCGACTGGTACTATCTCAAGTCAGACGGCGCGATGTCTGTTAGCGAATGGCAGAAAGCATCGAACGGCGAATGGTGCTATCTCGGCAAGGACGGCAAGATGCTCAGCGATACCTGGGTATCATGGAAGGGCGCGTCTTACTTTCTTAAGAAGGACGGCTACATGGCCCGGGGGAACCTCAACA
>Ga0326514_10001869_pt1 | contig 13520 bp, 13 predicted proteins | sample 3_2548_0518_D_FD_203653 | JGI IMG/M metagenome (GOLD analysis project Ga0326514, IMG submission 203653) | Bovine rumen microbial communities from UC Davis, California, United States - 3_2548_0518 | ecosystem: Host-associated > Mammals > Digestive system > Stomach > Rumen | place: USA...
CGCTGAATTCCTTATTGTTGAGCTTGTCCGAGAGGGGAATGCTGCCGTCGGTGACAATATAGAGCTTCAACTGCTTTTTGTCGGGGTTGTCCTCAACACATACGTCTACGTAATTAGTGATATCGCCGAGGGCTCTTACCGTATTGACAAAGCCGGCTTCGTCCTTGATAAAATCGATATCTTCCTGGTTATACAGCTCGTCCGCGAATTCATAGTAGGCGAGTTTAGCCTTTACGCTGTCATCGTTTCTGTTGACAAGACTGTAAATTTCGCCTTCATCGGTGTCCGAAACAAGAGCGAGAACCTTCCAATCGCTCAATGCTGCGGGCAATTTGATTTTAGCCATGTTACTAACTCCTTTTCATATGTATTTTTCTTAATTCGAATTAAAAATTGATATTCTATCGTATTATAACATATATTTATTTATTTTTCCACTGTTATTTCCAATTTGTAAGAAATAGTTATAATCCATGTAAATTATTGCAGTGGTCAGCGTCTCAAAAAACTGAGTCACTGACCACTGCAATTCACTCTAAAAACCTTTTTTCTCTTTGACTCCGCATATCCCGCCCGCGATTCCGCCGAGGATTACAGCGGCAGCACGGATTCCCGTCAAAGCGGTGACGGATTCTCCGCCCTTTGACAGACCCGCAATTGTAATCAACAGGAATATAACCGCGCCCGTTATCGCTCCGACCACCAGCCCGGCGCCGTGATTGAGCTTAGCCGCGACAAATCCGCCGCCGAGCGCGCCGAGTGCTGTGACGGCAACCATAATGTAATCCGTCAGCTCAGCGCCGAGCAAGCCCGAAGTCAGCATGATTACCGCGAAAATACACATCAGTATCACGCAGCCCAGTACTCCGCACAGACTGCCCAGGGAAACGGATTTTATCAGCTTCTTTTTGTCAGACATAAAAAACCACCCCGAATATCATCTTGTAAATGATATTCGGGGAAGTAAAGAATTATTCTTTTGTGTCGTCTTCCTTCTTCTTTTTGAAGAAGCTGAAGCCCTTCTTCTCGGCAGCCGCGGTCTGCGGGCCTTCCTTTACGGTGTCAACGGTGGAGATGCACCACTTTTTGAACTTCATCTTGACTCTGTCGGAGCCTGTCTCGATGATGATAGCGTCCTCGTCGTCCTTGATCGCGACGACTCTGCCCATAATACCGCCGATAGTTGTAATTTCGTCGCCGATTTCAAGGGAGTTTCTCATCTGAGCTTCTTCTTTTTTCTTCTTGGAATTAGGACGGATCAAGAAGAAGTAGATACCTGCGATTACTGCTGCGTAGATTAAAATCATGACCCACATGCTGTTGCCGCCGAAAAGGCCGCCTGCCTGCTGTGCGTCAGCTGCTGAATACATAAACATATAACTTCATTCCTTTCAACACAATAAGTTGATTATAACAGCAATTCCCATAGATTGCAAGCCATTTTTGAAATTTTTTTAAATTCTCACGCCGAGAATGTTCCTGTATTTTTCATAGAACGCCGTAAACGTGCTGTTGTCGAGCTCGGTACGGATAATTTCCATGAGATTGTTGTAAAAATACAGGTTGTGCATTACCGCGAGCCGCATTCCGAGCATCTCGCCGCTTTTAAGCAGGTGACGGATATATGCCCTTGAGAAATTGCGGCAGGTAGGACAGTCGCAGTGCGGGTCAACAGGGTTTTCGTCAAGCTCGTATTTCGCGTTGTTGAGGTTGCGCACGCCGTCCCATGTGAACAGCTGACCGTGTCTTGCGTTGCGGCTCGGCATGACGCAGTCAAAAAGGTCTACGCCGCGGTAAACCGCCTCGAGAATATTGACGGGAGTACCCACACCCATCAGATAGCGGATTTTGTCTTTGGGAGCGAAAGGCTCGACCGCCTCGATTATCTCATACATAACCTCGGTAGGCTCGCCGACAGCCAGTCCGCCGATTGCGTAGCCGTCGAGGTCAAGCTCTGCGATTTCCTTCATGTGATTGATTCTCAGGTCGCGGTAGGTGCCGCCCTGATTGATGCCGAACAGCATCTGCTTCGGATTAATCGTGCCTTCGGTCTGATTAAGCTCGTTCATTTTTGTAACGCACCGTTTCAGCCAGCGTGTAGTTCTCGCAACGCTGTCGCGGGTGTACTCGTAGGGCGAAGGGTTTTCTACGCACTCGTCGAACGCCATAGCGATTGTTGAGCCGAGGTTAGACTGGATTTTCATGCTTTCCTCAGGACCCATAAATATTTTGCGTCCGTCGATATGTGAGTGAAAGGTTACACCTTCTTCCTTGATGTCGCGGAGCTTCGCGAGAGAAAAGACCTGAAAGCCGCCGCTGTCGGTGAGAATCGGGCCCTCCCATCGGGTGAATTTATGCAGACCGCCGAGCTCTTTTACCTTGTCGTCTCCGGGACGCAGGTGAAGGTGATATGTGTTGCAGAGCTGCACCTGACATTTAATATTTTTTAAGTCGAGAGCCGAAACAGCGCCTTTGATCGCGCCGCATGTGGCGACGTTCATAAAAGCCGGAGTCTGAATCGTCCCGTGAGGAGTGACAAATTCACCTCGTCTGGCTGTTCCTTCGGTTTTTATTAATCTATACATATTTCCTCCGGAAAATAGAATTATTCTAAAATTATAACTGCCTTATAATATGCACATCGCATCGCCGAACGAAAAGAATCTGTACCTTTCCTCAACAGCGGTTTCGTATGCTTTCATAATTTTGTCGTATCCCGCAAACGCAGAAACAAGCATAATCAGTGTGCTTTCGGGCAGGTGGAAATTTGTGATAAGTCCGTCGAGCACCTTGAACTCATAACCCGGGTAAATGAAGATATCTGTAAATCCCTCGCAAGCCTTGATTTCGCCGAACTGAGTAGCGACGCTCTCGAGAGTGCGGCACGAGGTAGTGCCGACAGCGATGACCCTTCCGCCGTTCTGCTTTGTCTGACGGATAAGTTCGGCAGTTTCAGCCGGAATCTCGTAGTGCTCGCTGTGCATTTTGTGGTTAGTAACGTCGTCAACCTTAACGGGACGGAAGGTGCCAAGACCGACATGAAGGGTGACGTATGCGATTTTTACACCCTTAGCGCGGATCCTGTCCATAAGCTCCTCGGTGAAGTGCAGTCCGGCTGTAGGCGCCGCCGCTGAGCCGAGCTCGTGACTGTAGACAGTCTGATAGCGCTCTTTGTCCTTGAGCTCTTCTGTAATGTAAGGGGGAAGAGGCATCTGACCGATTTTGTCGAGCGTGGCAAAGAAGTTTTCGTCGCAGTCAAAGTCCACCACTCTGTTGCCGTCGTCCCTGACCTCCGCGACCTCGGCTCTCAGCAGACCGTCGCCGAAGCTGAATTTCGCTCCGACCTTGGCTTTTTTTCCGGGCTTACATAGAGTTTCCCAGCGGTTGCCGCTGATTTGTCTGAGAAGAAGGAACTCGACTCTCGCGCCTGTTTCGTCCTTAACGCCGTAGATTCTCGCCGGAAGTACGCGCGAATCGTTTGCAACCAGCAAATCGCCTTCGCCCAGATGGTCAATAATATTATAAAAATGCTCGTGCGATATTTCGCCCGTTTCTCTGTCAAGAACAAGCAGGCGTGAGCTGTCGCGGGGCTCAACAGGAGTCTGCGCGATCAGTTCCTTAGGCAGGTCATAGTAAAAATCACTTGTTTTCATAGTCATCACCGAAAAAGTTAAAATATTGAAATACAATTACGCCGCAAAATAATTGACAATAAGCGCGTAAAATGGTATATTATAGAGTGAGGTATATTTGGAGTAATCAGTACCTTAAACGAAACGAGGTACTGAAACCTCGGCAGTCGCCGTTTCTATAATAATATAAATTTTCGAAATAGGCAACCGCTTTTTTAAATTTTGTAAAAATTCGGAGGAATCACAGTGAAAAAGTACAAGGTAGGAATCATCGGAGCAACAGGTATGGTAGGACAGCGCTTTGCGCTTCTTCTTGAAAATCACCCTTGGTTTGACGTAACCGTATTGGCAGCGAGCGCAAGAAGCGCGGGCAAGAAGTACGGCGACGTAGTTGAGGGCAGATGGCATATGGCTAAAGAGCTTCCCGAGAAGTACAAGGATATGGTTATCACCGACGCCGAGAAGGTTGAGGAGGTTGCCGCTCAGGTTGACTTCTGCTTCTGTGCCGTTAACATGAAGAAGGATGAGATCAAGGCTCTTGAGGAGCGTTACGCGAAGGCTGAGTGCCCGATCGTTTCCAACAATTCCGCACACCGCTTCACTCCCGACGTACCGATGGTTATTCCTGAGATCAACGCGGACCACATCAAGATTATCGAGGCACAGCGCAAGCGTCTCGGCACAAAGCGCGGTTTCGTAGCTGTCAAGTCCAACTGCTCGCTTCAGAGCTATGTTCCCGCTGTTAATCCCTTGAAGGAGCTCGGCGTAGACAAGGTATTGGCTTGTACCTATCAGGCAATTTCAGGTGCCGGAAAGACCTTCAAGACATGGCCTGAGATGATCGACAACGTGATTCCCTATATCGGCGGTGAGGAAGAGAAGTCCGAGAACGAGCCGCTGAAGATCTGGGGTCATATCGAGGGCGACAAGATTGTAAACGCCGACGATATCTCCATCACCTCCCAGTGCATCCGTGTCCCCGTTTCCGACGGTCACACCGCTGCCGTATTCATGTCCTTCAAGGACGGCGTTAAGAAGCCCACCGTTGAAGAGATCATCAATATCTGGGAGAACTACAGCGGAAGAGCTCAGGAACTTGAGCTCCCCAGCGCACCCAAGCACTTCCTGCACTACTTCACAGAGCCCGACCGTCCGCAGATCAAGAGCGAGCGTAACCTCGAGAACGGCATGGCGGTATCTGTGGGACGTTTAAGAGCTGATACCCAGTACGACTACAAGTTCGTTTGCATGTCGCACAACACATTAAGAGGCGCGGCAGGCGGCGCTGTATTACTCGCCGAGCTCCTCTGCGCCGAAGGTTATATGGATTGATTCGGAGGAAAATTTTATGTCAGACCACATTTTCACAGGATCGGGCGTAGCTTTGATTACCCCGATTACTTCAGACGGCAAGGTTAATTACCCTGTCCTTGAGCAGCTGCTTGAGTTCCACGTCGCCAACGGTACCGATGCGATAATTGCATGCGGTACAACGGGGGAGGCTGCGACTCTTTCCGAGAAGGAGCACTGCGAGGTACTGTCGTTTGTGTCTGAGAAGATCAACGGAAGAATTCCCGTTATCGCAGGCACAGGCAGCAATGATACCTCAACTGCTGTTATGCTCTCGCGTGAGGCGCAAAAAACAGGTGCCGACGCGATTCTCAGCGTAACACCCTATTACAACAAGACCTCACAGGCAGGTCTGGTAAAGCACTTTAACGTGATTGCCGATTCTGTAGATATTCCTGTGATTCTTTACAACGTACCCTCGCGTACAGGCTGCAATATCCAGCCCAAGACCTGTCTTGAGCTCAGCCGTCACGATAATATCCGCGCTATCAAGGAAGCGAGCGGCAATATCTCTCAGGTAGCGCTGATCCGCTCTCTCTGCGGAGACAACCTCGATATCTATTCGGGCAACGACGACCAGACCGTACCCTTCATGTCACTCGGTGCTCTCGGCGTTATCTCGGTTTTCGCCAATATCTGCCCGACAGAAATGCATCAGATTTGCCAGCTCTGCCTCGAGAATAATTTTGCCGAGGCTCAGAAGCTGCACTTCCACTATCTCGAGCTCATGAACATTATGTTCAGCGACGTCAATCCCATTCCGATCAAGACCGCTATGAACCTTTACGGTTTTGATGCGGGCGAGTGCAAGCTGCCCCTCGTACCCATGAGCGTAGCAGGTTATCACGACCTCAAGGATTGTCTTGCAAAGTACGATTTGCTCGATAAGGTATAAACTATAGAGATCAAAAAGGGCGGGCTTTGTCCGCCCTCTTTTCTAATCAATTCAAGGGGGAATTTCAAAATGACTAATATAGCCATAGTCGGCTGCAACGGAAAGATGGGTTATTTCGTAGCTTCTGCCGTAAAGGAAAATCCCGAGGCTCAGACGCTTTTCGGCATCGACGCCTTCGGTGAGAATAAGCACGATTTTGCCGTATACAAGAGCTTTGACGAGGTTCAGGAAAAGCCCGACGTGATCATTGATTTCTCTAATCCCGCCGCTCTCGACGGAATGCTCGCCTTTGCCGAGAAGCACAGCGTACCCTGCGTAATCTGCACCACGGGTTACTCGACCGAGCAGGTTGAGAAAATCAAGGCAGCAGGTGAGAAGATAGCGATTTTTTACTCCGGCAACATGTCGCTCGGCATCAATCTTCTGATTGAGCTTTCAAAGCAGGCGGCAAAGGTACTCGGCGGCAGCTTTGATATCGAGATTCTTGAGAAGCACCACAATCTCAAGCTTGACGCTCCCAGCGGAACGGCTCTGATGATTGCCGACGGTATTTCCGAGACGCTTCCGCAGGAGCCGCAGTACATATATGACCGCCACACGATGCGCAGGAAGCGCACCAAGAACGAAATCGGTATCCATTCTGTACGCGGCGGCACAATCGTCGGCGAGCACGAGGTGATTTTCGCGGGACACGATGAGGTAGTTACGATCACCCATCAGGCGCAGTCCAAGGAAGTATTCGCTGTAGGTGCGGTAAACGCCGCTGTATTCCTCGCAAAGCAGGGTGCGGGTATGTATTCAATGTCCGACCTGTTAGCGGATAAGTTTTAATTAAATAAAAAATTAGCCGGCTCGGAACAACAGTGTTCTGAGTCGGTTTCTATATAAAGAAAAAGAGACGGCTGAAAAACCGTCTCTGATGGTCGAGGTGACAAGATTCGAACTTGCGACCCCATCGTCCCGAACGATGTGCGCTACCAAACTGCGCTACACCTCGAAAAAAACAGCCTCGAGAAACTCGAGGCTATTGGCAGCGGAATAGGGATTCGAACCCCAACAAACAGAGTCAGAGTCTGTCGTGCTACCGTTACACCATTCCGCTAAGTTGTTTGCATCCCGTATGCAACGTCAATTATTATATATTATTTTTGCCTGTTTGTCAAGGGTATTTTTAAATTAATTGCTTCTTTTTTTCAGAATTCTGATATCTCTGCCAAAAAAGTTCAGCTTTTCCGCTTCGCCGTTCAAACGTGACACCAGTCTGTTCGAATAAGTCTTCTCCAGCTCGCGCATTGTGAAGTTTGTGTTTATGATAACGGGCTTGCGTGTGAGCAGGCGGGAGTTGATCAGGTTGTAAATGTGCGAAACTGAGAACTGGCTGATAAATTCCGTGCCGAGGTCGTCGATAATCAGCAGGTCGCAGTCTGTAGCCATGTCGAGAAGTTCGTCGGTTTCACTTCTCTGGCGCATCTGACTTTCGTAGTGAGCAATAATAGCGGGCGCTGAAACATAAATAACGCCGTAGCCTCGTCTGATAACCTCGTTTGCTATCGCCAGGGAGAGGTGGGTTTTGCCGAGTCCTGTCGCACCGCACATCAGCAGGCTCTTTGATTCGGTTGTAAAATTATTTGCGTATCCTTTACAGTAGCGAACGACGCGTTCCATGTGCTGACGCGGATTTATTCCGTTTACGTCTGTTTCATCGGGGTAGAGGTCGAGCTTAAAGCTGTCAAAGGTCGAAAGCCTGAGCGGAGCGTGGCGGTTCAATTCCTCACACGCACATTCGGTAAGTGTTTGCTTCAGACAGGTGCAGATAAGCGTTCTGCCGTTCTCATCGTAATATCCTGTATCAGAGCATCGCTTGCAGGTATAATCGGGCTCGAGCGCGTCTGAGGTGTATCCGTTTGAAACCAGAAGCTGATTAAGATCATCCTGCATCGCAAGGTTCTCTCTTTTCAGCTTTTCAAGCTCCGCATTAACATTGCCGCCTGAAACAACAGCTCTTGCGGCTCTGATTCCGCTGGCAGCTATTCCTTTTTCAAGCTCGGCTGCTCTCGGAAGCTTTGCGAAAATCTCCGCGCGTCTGAAATCCGAATCGCGTTTTGCAGCCAGTCGTCTTTGAGCCAGCTTATCGGCTGCCTTTTTTTGAATTCTGATGCTGTATCCCATGGCAAACTCCAGTTTTATTCGTAATCTTCAAGTCTGTTTATCTGTTCAAGCTCGTCGATATCATAAGAGCTTGAGGTTAAGGCAGGCTCTTTTTTCTTTTTTGCGTTTTCAAAATCAGCAAGGTCGTTTTTGTTCTGAATGCCGTTGTTGTGCCAGCGCTTCAAAATACCGTCTATGTAGTTGAATTTCATTTCACCTTTTGAGTCCACACAGCGCTCATACGCTTCACGCAGCATATCGGGAGAGAACTTCCAATCTGTGACCCATGTGCTGCAATAATCGAGCTGTTTTTTGCTGGGTGAGCCGGCATTTTTCAGACCGAATGCCGAGGCGACGATTGAATAGCATTTTGTACGCTGAGTAGCAAGCCTTATTTTATTGTCTGCTTCCTCAACAGAATTAACGCCGTCGTTTGCCCATGAAACGCCGAGCCGTTCAATCGTTCTCATGTTGCCCTTGTCAATACTGATTGCGTACTGGATAAGCATGAGAATAACGTCGAGAGGCAGTCCGCAGGTGTCCTTGAGCATCAGCAGGGTAGAGATATCCGCGTTTGATAGCACCTTGCCGAGGGCGGTCTGAGCTTCGCTGACAAGAATTTTCAGCTCTTCGTCGACTGCCAACTGCTGAACCGTAAACACATAGTCGGGTTTTTGCGGTTTTGTAACAGTGAAACGGGGTTTTTCGGGTTCTGTCGACGGCGCTTCCGCGACAGTTTTTTCTTCGAATACAGGCTCGTCCTGTGTTGTTGATAATTCTACTATAGAATTATTAACAGGCGTGTAAACCTGATCGCTTTTTTGCAAAATACCCATATTGACCCAGTAATCCAGAGCCTCGGGAATATCAGTTACATTCACGCCCGTACAGGCAGAGATATCCTTGTTATCAAGCTCCTTGTCAGCGTTTCGCAGCACATAGAGCAGTACCTTAAGCTTTACGCCGTCAGAGAATTTAAGCCCCTCGTCGACAATTTTTGAGGGCACAGCGAAAACGGAGCGCCATGCTCCGAGATTTATCGTTACCGACATTCTATCTACTTCCTATATCTTATTCAAACTTTAGTATACCATATAAAACCATGTTTGAAATAAGAAAATAGAATTATACAAATTTTTGTCCCGATAAAAAACTGCCGCCGAGAAACCTCAGCGGCAGATAATTTTTTTAATTTTTGCTGTGACCGACGATCTGAATGAGCAGGTCAAGGATTTTAACATAAATCCAGAGAACGGTGAAGGCAAGGCCAAATGCCGCTGACCACTCGTATTTTGCGGGAAGCTTGTTTGTTACAACGTGATCGATTGTGGCAAAGTCAGTGATAAGGAACAGGCTCGCGATGATAATAGAGATAATCGTAAGTCCGAGAGAAATCCAGAAGTTTCCGAGAATGCTCGCTACAAAAGGTCTGGTAAAGGGAATGAGGTATCCGAGGAAGCTGATGATCGAAACGCTTATCATTGTGACGAAAAGTGAGAGCATAACCATTCTGAATTTCTTGGTTACCTTGATAATTTTTGCCGAATAGAGGATTCCCATCGTCAGAACGATAGCGACTGTAATTACGAGCGCCAGAAGACCGAGATACTCATAACCCTTGATGACGGTAAATACGATAAACGAAATCACGAAGCCCTGGCAGAACGAGTAAATCGTGCCGGTAACAGGGATAATCGGTCTTGCAAACGCGGAAATGATCTGAGTGATTATTGCCAGAATAGAGGCGCCTACGAAAAATCCGAGCTGCATGAAGGATGTGCTGACCTCAAAGCCCTTGTAGTTGAATGCCAGTTCCTGCGGCTGGTTTGCGAAGATAGTCGCGTTCATAACCAGGTACGCCATCATTCCTGCGACGGTGACGAGAAGGAAGAAGGCTGTCTTGATCGTGATTCTGCCGTAGCCTGCCGCTTTCTCATCGTAGCCGGCTCTTTCCTCAACCTTATTCAGACGGTTGATAACGGGGTTCGATCTGAAAAAGGATTGCTTTTCTTTTGCGGCTGTGCTGCTGGCGTTGTTTTTGTTCGTGCTATTCATAATTTACCTCCTGTTTATTTTCTGTAAAGCCTGTCTGTTTCATAGGCAGGCTCAGTGGTCAAACGGATGCCGAGCTTCTTGAGAGTGCGGGTATCTGTTTCCGAGAGGATAACAGTCGCATGAGCTTCGGTGTCACGCAGCTTCGGCAGCTGTGCCATAGCGAGCTTTGCGGTCGGATTCGTTACGGCAGACATCGAAAGAGCGATAAGGATCTCGTCGGTGTGGAGCCTGGGGTTGTTAGAGCCGAAGTTCTCAACCTTCAGCTTCTGGATAGGCTCGATTACCGCCGCGTCGATGATATCGACCTCTTTCGGGATTTTCGCGAGAGATTTGAGAGCGTTGAGCAGCATTGCGGCACAGGCTCCAAGAAGATTAGTCGTCTTGCCCGTGAGGATCCTTCCGTCAGCCAGCTCAATAGCCGCTGCGGGCGCGCCTGTAGCCTCGGCTTTGTCAAGGGCGATGGCGACAACCTTGCGGTCGTTGGTAGTCAGTTTGTTCTGTTTCATCAGCAGACCGATTTTGTATGCCTCGTCAACAGCTCCGACGCCCTTGGTGTGATTGCAGAGAGCGGCGTAATAGCGGCGGATAATCTCCTGATTCGCGGCGGCACAAACGGCTTCGTCGTCGATAATGCAGTTGCCCGCCATGTTAACGCCCATATCGGTAGGCGATTTATAGGGAGATTCTCCGAGAATCTGCTCGAACATGGTGTTGAGAACAGGGAAGATCTCAATATCGCGGTTATAGTTTACGGTGGTTTTGCCGTAAGCCTCAAGATGGAACGGGTCAATCATATTTACATCGTTCAGATCGGCTGTAGCGGCTTCATAAGCGACGTTAACAGGGTGCTTGAGCGGAAGGTTCCAGATAGGGAAGGTTTCAAACTTTGCGTAACCAGCCTTAACGCCGTGCTTGTGCTCGTGGTAGAGCTGAGAAAGACAAACCGCCATTTTTCCGGAACCGGGGCCGGGTGCGGTGATTACGACCAGCTTTCTGGAGGTCTCAACAAAATCATTCTTGCCGTAACCCTCGTCGCTGACGATCAGATCCACATCGGTGGGATAATTCGGGATAGAGTAGTGGTGGTAAACGTTTATTCCGTTGCCGATCAGATGCTTTTCGAACTTTACGGCTGTGGGCTGTTCTGCAAAACGTGTGAGCACGACGGAATTGACGCACAGGCCGCGGCTGCGGAACAGATCGATCAGACGGAATACGTCAAGGTCGTATGTAATGCCCAGATCGCCGCGAACCTTGTTTTTTTCGATATCATCGGCGTTGATTACAATTACTATTTCTGCTTCATCTTTGAGCTGCATGAGCATCTGCAGCTTTGAGTCGGGCTTAAAGCCGGGCAGAACCCTTGAAGCGTGGTAGTCGTCAAACAGCTTGCCGCCGAACTCGAGATACAGCTTTCCGCCGAATTTATCGATTCTGTCACGGATATGCTGCGATTGCGTTTCCAGGTATTGATTATTATCAAATCCTATTTTCATATCTTAACCTCCTGAGAGATAAAACTCTGTTTAATTATATCACCTATATTTACAAAAATCAATTATTTTTTCATAGCGGGTGCATAACGAATTTATCGGAAAATAAAAAAATTATAAGATAAAGAGTGACTTTTCATTAATGTTGTGATATAATAACCATGTATTTGCCTAAACAGGTATTTTTAGGAGTGAAAATATGAAAAGAATAATCGCAGTTTTATTGTCCGCGCTCGTGCTTTCAACGGCTGTTATGACCGGATGCGGACAGTCGTCATCATCTTCATCATCTCAGTCGTCAGCGGCAACCGAAAAGACCGCCACATCAGCCACATCAGCGGCGTCGTCAAAAAGCTCGGGCTCAGAAAGCTCAAAAACCGACAGCTCAGCAGAGGAATCCTCTGTTGCGGGAGGCTGGAATATTGACGAAGACGTCAAGCCTGTTGTTACAAAGGAACAGAACGAGGAGTTCAGGAAGTCGATCAATTCCTTTGACAGCCTTAACATGGAGCCTGTTGCTTTGCTCGCTCAGCAGGTTGTAAAGGGCACCTATTCAGCTTTCCTTTGTCTTGACACGACCGTCGCCGACAATCCTGTTACAACATGGGATATTGCGGTTACATACACCGACCTCTACGGAAAGGCCAAGCTCACTTCCATTATCGAGGTTCACCCCGATAATGTTAAAACCGCTGAGTCAGCGGGCGAAGCTCTTGTGGATTCGTGGGAGACCGTCGAAATTACCGAAGGCGCTGTTCTGGAGGACTCACTCAAGGAAGCTCTCGACAGTGTTATGACCAAGGAATACATGCCTATAACGGTTCTGGGCACACAGGTCGTATCGGGCACAAACTATGTTCTGCTTGTTCAGGAAAAGGAGGACGGCAAGCCCGTGAACTATGTGGTCGAGCTCAACGTCGACTCCGAGGGAAAAGCCGAGCTTGTAAAAGAGGCTGTATTTGATTTGAATTACTACCTGTCAATATATAATTGACAAAGCGGATTTTAATGCTATAATATCTATGGAACCGAAGTTCCCGACAGTTCGTTTGCGCCATCCTGTCGTTAAATAAAACCAGGGCATCTGAAGCGCGGGATAACTGCGCCCTGCAATAATAATTGTATTGAGATGCGTCTGTCTTGGCAGGCGCATTTTTATTTTTGGAAGTGAAAGAATGTATCTGCTGAAAACAAAAGCAGCGTTTGACAGCGCGCATTTTCTGTCGGGCTATAACGGCAAATGTTCAAATATCCACGGTCACCGCTGGACGGTAGAGGCTTGCGTCTGCAGCGAAAAGCTGATCGATAAGGGCGAGAAGAGAGGAATGATTATCGACTTCGGCGACCTCAAGCGCGAACTGAGAGCGCTTGCCGACAGCTTTGACCACGCGCTCATTATCGAGAAAAACAGTCTAAAGCCAAAAACAATGGAAGCGCTCCGTGATGAAAACTTCCGTGTTATCGAGTTTTCGTTCCGTCCGACAGCCGAGAACCTTGCAAGATATTTTTATGTGGCTCTGCGCGAGAAGGGTCTGCCTGTCAGGAGCGTAACCGTATATGAAACGCCCGATAACTGCGCTGTTTACGAGGAGGAGCCATGCTTGAGGTAGTTGAAAGGTTCGTAAGTATCAACGGCGAGGGAGCTCACGCGGGAGAATTGGCGGTTTTTATTCGCTTCAAGGGCTGCAATCTCTGCTGCTCATACTGTGATACGGCATGGGCAAACGAGCCTGACGCAAAAGCATCACCGACCTCAGTAGAAGAGCTCGTCAGATGGGTTAAATCCGTCAACGTCCGTAACGTCACCCTTACAGGAGGCGAACCGCTGCTGCAAAAGGATATTGAGCCGCTTGTTGCCGCGTTGAAGGATTGCCGCGTCGAGATAGAAACAAACGGCAGTGTGCCGTTCTCACGGTTAGCGGAGATTGAACACAGACCCGTATTCAC
>Ga0326514_10001871_pt1 | contig 13502 bp, 9 predicted proteins | sample 3_2548_0518_D_FD_203653 | JGI IMG/M metagenome (GOLD analysis project Ga0326514, IMG submission 203653) | Bovine rumen microbial communities from UC Davis, California, United States - 3_2548_0518 | ecosystem: Host-associated > Mammals > Digestive system > Stomach > Rumen | place: USA: California...
GCAGCGCTAAACTGACAACTTATACGGTGTGTGCCAAAAGCCATTGCACTTTTGGCACACACACTTCTTTTTCTCACTTCTGCCGTTTGATCGTTTACCAAAGACAGAATCCATAGCAAGCATTGACAGACAATAACAGCGCAAAGCGAAAGTCCACCCATCGTTCCGCCGGCCATTCGGGCAGCGGAACTCAAAGTCATGCCGTTGGCGGCTCTTCGCGCCATCGAGGCAGCGGTTCGAGTGGCACGCGCAGACGCTCCGGCGGATCAGTATCGGGCAACAGCTCGCGCCATAAGCGTAGCGGCTGGCTGACGCGCCTGATGAAGCGTGTGCCGAGGTGGTCGTACTGGGTCGGCGGACTACTGATCGTGGCGCTCTACGTCTGGGTGTTCTACTACTATTTCGTCTCTTCCTACGGACCGCGCTGGCGCACGATGTATGGCGACCTGACTCACCCGGAGGGCTACGAGGTCCACGGCATCGACATCTCTCATCATCAGGGCGTCATCGACTTCGAAAAGATGCGCAGTCAAGGACTCATCGACGGTTGTCCTGTGCGATTCATCATGATGAAGGCTACGGAGGGTACAGACCGAGTGGATAAGCGATTCAGCTATAACTTCCGCCAGGCCCATGAGTATGGTTTTACGCGTGGTGTCTACCACTTCTACAGCGTCCACTCGTCGGCGAAGGCTCAGGCCAACTTCTTTCTTCGTAACGTGAAACTTCAGCGCGGCGACTTGCCGCCCGTGCTGGATGTGGAGCACAAGCCCGACGACCAATCCGTCGACCTGTTTCAGGCCAGCGTGTTGCAATGGCTGCACATCGTGGAACATCACTTTGGGGTGAAACCCATCATCTATACTTATTACAAATTCAAACTGAGCTATCTCTCCGACCCCGTCTTCGACGATTATCCTTACTGGATAGCTCACTACACGCAGGATTCGCTGGCCTATCAGGGGCCGTGGAAGTTCTGGCAGTATACAGACAAAGGTCAGCTGCCAGGCATTAAGGGCTCTGTAGACTTCAATGTCTACAACGGTTCCTACTACGACCTGCGCCAGCTCACCATTGGCAGCAAAGAGCCCATCGGCGTCGATGCCTATCGCGACGACGACTGATGTAGGCTTTTTCTGCTCATTCTGATTTTTTCTACACTTTTAGTAGATCACTTCCACCTCTCGTTTCGATTGTTTGACCCACTTCGTTGGATCTATGACGACGGGCCACTCATCGGCTCCGCTCTCGCAGGCCTTGCTCTTCTTCACCTTCGAATGGAAGGCGCCGCCGCTGAGGATGATGATTCTGTCGCTCTTCACCCCCTTGGGTTTGGCATTGACGTTGGTGCCCGTCGTTGTGACAGAGATGGTGCCGCCTGTCACGACCACGCTATCCACGCTATTGATTCCTTTTCCGCCGTCGCCCGTCGACGTGATGGTGAGTGTGCCTGCCGACATGGTGAATTTGCCGTTGCACTTGATGCCTGCTGCAGAGGTGGTGTCGGGCTGAGACGTAGAGGCATCGATGGCTATTTTGCAGCCTCCCTCCGTGGTGATGGTGGTCTCTCCGCCTTCTACGACAACGGTAGAGTCGCAGCGGATGCCTCGCGCGCCGGCCCCCTTCACGCTGACGGCGAGTGTGCCTCCGCGAAGGAACACTCCATCGTTAGCCTTGAGGCCGTTGGTGGCTGTTGCTGCCATGTTGACACTGATGTTGCCGCCTTCCAACACGATATAGTCATCGCTGGCGATGCCGTTCTTCGCATTGCCGTTGACGATGAGCGAACCGTTACCTCGCAGGTAGAGCTGTCCCTCGCTGAAGAACACCCCCTTCTGGTCTATCTGTTGCCCGGCTGCGTTGATGGGGGGATTGGCATAGTGCGAGCCGTCAGTCAGGGTGTTGACGGTGCCATTGCAGCAGTCTACGAAGAGCGACTTGGTCGACTGGTTGTTGACGACAGGCCCAAAGGGGTTGGTGAGGTTGACGCCATTGAACTTGAGTCCCCACTTATGACTACGGTAAACGGTCAGCGAAGCATCTTCAGATGTTCCGCTGACTGTAATCTCGAGGTAGTTCTTTGCTGCTGAACTGATGATGACGTGTGCATTCTCCTGTGTGATGTCCAGTCTCTTTACATCGCCGCTAAGGGTGACTTCGCTGGCATCGTAGGCGATAGCCAGTCGTAGTGTGTCTGTAGCCGAAGAGTCGCCAGCGGGATTATCCTTGTCGCCGCACGCTGTCAGACTGGCGGCTGCGAGTGTCAGGACAGAGGCAAGTGAGAGGAAATGCAGGAGGAGGTTGCGCATCGTCATTTATGCTATGTTCCGTTCAGAACTTGAAGGTATAGCCGACTCCGATGATGTGACGGTTGCCCTCGTCATCGTCGTCGTTGGGTGTGGTCTGATACATGTACTTCGCATCGAGCCAATGCTGCTTGCTGAGCCGGATCTCCGTGCCTGCTGCATAGCGCATCTTCTCTAGTCCGTGCGACACGTTGCTCTCCACGCTGAGGTAGGGGCGCCACATCTTGCTGACTTTGTACTTAGCCTGCAGGCGGTTGCGCCAGACATTCTTTCCCTTGCCGCTGTAGACATGCTCGAATCCGCTGTCGGCCAGCGCGCCCGTAGCGACGTAGTAGCGCTGGGCACTGGCCTCCGGACGGTAGGTGTACTGCCAGCGCTCGCGCAGCGACAGGCTGAGGCGGCCGAAGGACTTCGATGCCGTGAGCCCTACGCTGAATCGATGTCGCAGTCCCCAGAAGTCGGCATACTTCTTTCCGCTGTTGTTCACCTTGTGACGGTGGTCGTCGATGAGCGTGTATCCGGCAGAGGCTTTCAGCCAGTCGGTCAGCTTGTAAGTGACGCCTGCTCCAACGCTCCAGCGGTCGGCCTCGCCCGCATTGTCGCGGCTGCGAAACTCCACTCCGCCGTCGATGGTCAGGTTTTGATTGATTCTCTTCTCTACGTTGGCTTCGCCCCAGATGCCGAAGTCATCGCTCTGTGCGTTGGCTGTGCCGACGGCAAGTAGTGCAGCCAGGGCCGCTAAGACTATACTTCTCTCCATTGTGATTTGCGTACTTTAAATTGTGAATCTACGTCGTTGGTGCCGCTTTGTGTGTCATCATCGTAGTAGATGCGCAGCACAGCCGTGTCTTTCAGGAAGTCGATGCCTCCCACGTCGACCTTTCGGATCTTCAGTCCGGTGCGCTTCTCGAGGTCGCTGATGAGCTCCTGTCGGCATTCGGGCTTGATGAGCTCTATGCGGTCGTACTGTATGAGTTTGCTCGATTCTATCTTGAGGTTCATCTCGGCGATGGCTATCGAAGCAATCGAGATGACATCGATAATGGCCAGCTCGAAGATGTTGTCGTCCATCGCATGCACCACAGCGAGGCAGATGGTGAAGAAGAGATAGGTCATCTCTCTGACGGGCATCGCATCTGTGCGGTAGCGCATGATGCTGAAGATGCCGAAAAGTCCCAGTCCCACACCCATGGTGGCTTTGCCTCGCTCCATTCCCATCATGAAGTAGACGAGGAAGAAGATGGCGACGGAGATGAGGATGAAGGTGAAGTAGAAGTCGCGTCGATGGCTCTTGCGATAGTAGAGCCTGTCGATGATGACCCAGTTCACAGCGATGCAGAAGACGAAGCGCAGCATGGCAAAGAGGAAGTCCCCTGTGGTGAATAGTGATAAGTCAATCATAGTAATCTCTGTTTTTTATTGTTTGTGAGTCGTTGTCGTCTGGTTCTTGTGTGTCACGAGATGATTTTGTTTACCTCTCTAAGCTTCTCTTTGAATCTGTGCTGTGGCAAGAGCGGATTGGTCATCGCTGCCCCCATGCAGTATTTGCTGAATCCGTGTGGATGGATGTGGAGGTCGCGCAGCATCGCCAGCACGGGCGAGAAGACGAGTCCGTCGCGTTTGAGTTCGATGATGACGAGCTGTTCGAGGCATCGCTGTTGCGAGGAGATGAGATTGTTGAACTCGAGTTGTGTGTCGATGGTGAGCCGTTCGGTCTTGGCTTTGTTGACGAGCGTGATGCGTCGGAAGTAGTTGTGCATGTGTGGCACCAGCGTCGCTGCATCGTAGTGCAGCTGCTGAGCGAGGAAGTCGAGTTTGGCGGGGTCTGTGAGATCCATGTCGCCCACCTCAATGCGTTTCTTCTTAGTACGGCCGCGGTTGTTCTTTGTCTTCACCTCCATAAACTGCAGATGCGAGCTGACGTAGGTTCTGAATCTGATTTTCTGCCGTCCGGCATGTCCTGCCTGATGAGCTCCGTACATCGCGAAGTCGCGCGTGTCGAAGTAGGTCGTGTCGTAGAGCATGTTGCGCTCGCCGTCGATATCCTGTACGTAATAGTCTTCGCGTGCCAATGCGAGCAGCTCAAGGAGTCGCGGAAGGGTGGTGACGAACTTCGTGTCAGTTCGGTTCATTAGTTTCACGCTACTCATCTCTGCGAGGGTGATAGGCTGGAATTGTTGTATCGTCTCGTTGATCATTGCTCTCTTTTACTTCGTTATAGCCGTTTGGCCCGTTTTTACGTTTGCAAATTTCGCGATAAGGTTGCTATTGGCAAAAAAGTTTCAGCGAACGGCCGCATGTGTTCAGCCAGCTGGCCTGGCCTTCTCATTCTGTTTTCAGTTTCTCGGCGAGGTACTTTCCTGTCAGGCTTTCCTTCGTCTGTGCCACCAGTTCTGGCGTACCAGCTGCGACGAGTTGTCCTCCGCGGTCGCCTCCGTCAGGTCCGAGGTCAATCACCCAGTCGGCACATTTGATGACGTCGAGATTGTGCTCGATGATGAGGATGGTGTGTCCGCGCGAGATGAGAGCCGCCATGGAGTCGAGGAGTTTGCGGATGTCGTGGAAGTGCAGGCCTGTGGTAGGCTCGTCGAAGATGAAGAGTGTGGGCTCCTGTCGCTCCTGTCCGATGAAGTAGGCCAGTTTCACGCGCTGGTTCTCACCTCCCGACAGCGACGAGGAGCTCTGTCCGAGCTTGATGTATCCCAGTCCGACGTCGTTGAGTGTGCGCAGGCGGTTGACGATGGTGCGCAGCAGGGTGGCTTCCTGTCTGGATGGCTGGTTGTCATCGTTGGGCGCGAAGAATTCGATGGCTTCAGCGATGGTCATGTTGAGCACGTCGTCGATGTTGCGTCCGCGGAAGCGTACATCAAGGATGTCGTGCTTGAAACGCTGTCCGTGGCATGCGTCGCAGGTGAGCACGAGGTCGGCCATGAACTGCATCTCGACGGTGATCACTCCGGCTCCCTTGCATTCATCGCATCGTCCGCCGTCGGTATTGAACGAGAAGTACTGCGAGGTGAATCCCATCTGCTGTGCCAGGGGTTGCAAGGCGAAGAGGTCGCGTATGGCATCGTAGGCCTTGACGTAGGTGGCAGGATTGGATCGCGACGACTTTCCGATGGGGTTCTGGTCGACAAACTCCACCCTGCTGATGGCATCGATGTCGCCTTTGAGTCCGTTGTAGGCTCCAGGCGGCTCTGCCACTTCGCCTTTGATGCGTCTGAGTGCGGGGTAGAGTATACCCTTGATGAGCGACGACTTGCCAGAGCCCGATACACCTGTGACGACGGTCATCACGTTGAGCGGTATTTGTACGTCGATGCCCTTCAGGTTGTTCATCCTGGCGCCCATGATGTCGATGTGGCGGTTCCACGGTCGTCGCGAGGTTGGCAGAGGCAGTTTGTCGTGGTGGGTCAGGTAGTCTATGGTGTGGCTTCCCGTGGTGCCGCCTTCATATTGGCTGATGTCGCTGAGCGGTCCGGCATAGACGATTTCGCCTCCGAGCCGTCCGGCATCGGGTCCCACGTCGACGAGGTAGTCTGCAGCTCTCATGATCTCTTCATCGTGTTCCACGACGACGACGGTGTTGCCGATGTCTCTCAGATGGTGGAGCACTCGGATGAGGCGGTCGGTGTCGCGAGCATGCAGGCCTATTGAGGGTTCGTCGAGAATGTAGAGCGACCCCACGAGGCTGCTGCCGAGCGAAGTGCAGAGGTTGATGCGCTGGCTCTCGCCTCCAGAGAGCGAGTTGGAAAAGCGGCTCAGCGTGAGATAGCCCAGTCCCACGTCGAGCAGGAAGTTGAGTCGTGAGCGTATTTCCGTCAGCAGTCGCTTGCCTACGGTGCTGTCGTGCTCGTCGAGTTCGAGGTGTTCGAACCACTCCGCCAGTCTTACGACAGGCATCTCCACTAGGTCGTTGATGGAGCGTCCGCCAATCTTCACGTATCCTGCTTCGGGCTTCAGCCGTGTGCCGTGACATGTGGGACAGACGGTCTTGCCACGGTAGCGGCTCATCATGACGCGATACTGTATCTTGTACTGATTGTCCTTCACCATCTGGAAGAAGCTGTCGATGCAGGGCTTGTCGTAGATGTCCTTCGTGCGGTCTGAGGGCAGTCCGTGCCACAGCCAGTCGCGTTGCTGCTGTGTGAGGTTGTAGTAGGGTTCGAAGATGGGGAAGTTGTCGGCAGCAGCATTGCGGCAGAACCACGTCTTCCACTCGCTCATCTTATCTCCGTTCCAGCAGACGACGCATCCGTCCCAGACGGATAGCGAGGGGTTGGGTACGACGAGGTGTTCGTCGATGCCGATCACCCGTCCGAATCCCTGGCACTCTGTGCAGGCTCCGAGTGGTGAGTTGAAGGAGAAGAGTTGGTCGCTGGGCTCTTCAAAGGTCATCCCGTCGGCCTCGAAGCGTGCCGAGAAGTCGTAGGCGATGTTCGAGGGCAACACCACGAGTCGCATGGCTCCCTTTCCTTCGTAGAAGGCTGTCTCGGCCGAGTCGGTGAGTCGCGAGAGGGCATCGGGCGTGTTGTCTACGGAGAGGCGGTCGATCACTATATATATAATAATGTGTGGGTCGACCTCCCGTCCGCTTTGCAGGAACTCGTCGATTCGTATCGTCTCGTCTCCGATGGCCATTCTGGAGTATCCCTGCATGATGAGCGCCTTGAGCTGCTGCTGTAGGGTGCGTTGTTCAGGCACGATGAGTGGTGCGAGGACCATGAAACGTGTGCCAGGCTGGAACTCGTTCACTTGCCTGACGACGTCGGCCGTGGTGTGCTTCTTCACCTCGGCGCCGCTGATGGGCGAGTAGGTGTGGCCTATGCGTGCGTAGAGCAGTCTCAGGTAGTCGTAGATTTCTGTCGACGTGCCTACGGTGGATCGTGGGTTGCGCGCGATCACCTTCTGCTCGATGGCGATGGCCGGCGGTATGCCTCTGATGAAGTCGCATTCGGGCTTGTTCATTCGTCCGAGGAACTGTCGTGCATAGCTCGACAGGCTCTCGACGTAGCGTCGCTGCCCTTCGGCATAGAGCGTGTCGAAAGCCAGCGACGACTTGCCTGAGCCGGAGACGCCAGCCACGACGATGAAGCGGTTGCGTGGCAGGCTGACGTCTACGCCCTTGAGGTTGTTTACGCGTGCCCCTTTTATTTCTATATGGTCATTGCTCATGTTATCGGATTCTCTTGAGCACCTCTTTCAGATGGCGCCACACCATGTCGACCGTGGGGATGTGGAGGCGCTCATCGGGTGTGTGGACGAATCTGAGGGTGGGTCCGAAGCTCACCATGTCCATGTGTGGGTATTTCACGGAGAAGAGTCCGCACTCCAGTCCGGCATGTATGCCCCTGACGCGTGGTGCGTGTCCGAAGAGCTCTGTGTAAGTGTCGACGACGATTTGTGTCAGTCGGCTGTCCTGTCTCATCTTCCAAGCTGGGTAGCCGTCGCTTGTCTTTGCCTCGGCTCCAGCGAGTTCGAAGGTGGCGACGATGGTGGCACACATATTGTCGAGTGCCGACATCACGTTGCTGCGCTGCGAACTGAGGATGTAGATGGTGTCGGCCTCAGTGTGTACGGCAGCCATGTTGCTCGACGTCTCCACCATGCCTCCGAGTGCCTCGTCCTGGCAGATGGCCATCACGCCGTTGTCTACGGCCTGCAGCGCCGTGATGAAGCGGCAGGCGACGTCGGCCTCGATGACGGGCTCCGGCTCGCAGCTCTCCATCGTCCACACCATCTGCGGGTCTGTGACGTGGTATTCGTCCTGGACATCGGCTGCGAAGACATTCCAGTCGGCCTTGATGTTCTCCTTGATGTCGTGGGGCACGGCGATGACGAAATAGCCGTCACGCGGAATGGCATTGTGCAGCTTGCCAGAGTGCATCTGAGCCAGTCGGATGCCCTCGTAGCGGTGGATGGACTGATAGAGGAATCGTGCAAGGAGTTTCACGGCGTTGGCGCGCTTCTTGTCGATGTCGTCGCCAGAGTGTCCGCCGAGCAGTCCCTTCAGCTGTCCGCGCATGAAGAAGAGTCCGGCCTCGGGCTCCTCGCGCTTGATACTGAAGTGTGCCTGTGTGTTGCGTCCGCCAGCGCAGCTGACGAAGATTTCGCCCTCGTCCTCCGAGTCGAGGTTGATGAGGTAGTCGCCCGTCATGAAGTCGCTGCCCATGCCCTCGGCTCCCGTCAGCCCTGTCTCTTCGTCGCGTGTGAAGACGCACTCGATGGGTCCGTGCTCGATGTCGTCGGAGGCCAGCAGCGCCAGCTCGATGGCGCATCCTATGCCGTCGTCGGCTCCGAGCGTGGTGCCTTCGGCTGTCAGCCACTCGCCGTCAACGTAGGTCCGGATGGCATCGTGGTCGAAGTCGAAGTCTACGTCGACCAGCTTGTCGCACACCATGTCCATGTGGCTCTGGAGCACCACCGTCGGCCGATCCTCGTAGCCGGCCGTCGCTCCCTTGCGGATGATCACGTTGCCCGTGTCGTCCACTCGTGTCTCCAGACCGTGTGTCTTGCCCCATTGCTCCAGGTAGGCTATCATCTGCTCTTCGTGCTTCGAAGGACGCGGAATATTGTTAATCTTTGCAAACTCTTCGAATACAATTGACGGTTTTAACTCACTTTTATTCATTTTTCAATATTATTTAATTTTTAAATAGTAGTTCTTTCAGGTTTATTGTTTAACTTTGCACCGCAAAATTACGAAAAATGTTTGAGACATTAGCTTTTAGCGTGTTAATAATTGCTATAGCCGTCGCATTTCTTTCTGTCAAGGTGCTTTTTCGCCGTAATGGCGAATTCACATCGCAGCACATTCACGACTCAGAGGCGATGCGTGAGCGCGGCATCCACTGTGTGCTCGACCAGGATCGGGAGGCGCGAAGCAGTGGGCGTCGTGTGAAGGATTGTCAATGACCGTTCGCTTGCATATATTATTAATCTATTAAAGATGAGAAATTCAATCATTACTCTTTTCGCCGCCGTTGCCCTTCTGGCATCGTGCAACAATCAAAGTCCTCGCATGGACGATCGTCCCCAGGCCGACGCCGACTCCACTTCTTCCGGCCTTCGCATTGCCTGCATCGAGGTCGACTCGCTGATGACTCAGTTTGAGTTTGCCAAGGAGAAGTCGCTCGAACTGGAGCGCAAGAGCAACAATGCGCGCACCACGCTGACGCAGAAGGGCGAGCAGTTGCAGAAGGCAGCCGCCAACTTCCAGCAGAAGTTGCAGAACAATGGCTTCACCAGCCGCGAGCAGGCCGAGGGTGTGCAGGCTGCACTCCAGAAGCAGCAGAACGACCTGGCTGCACTACAGCAGCGCTTAGAGAGCGAGCTGGCCAGCGAGCAGGCCAAGTTCCTGCAGGCTCTTCAAGACAGCCTCAATCACTACCTGGAGCTCTACAATCAGGATAAGCACTACGACATCATCGTCAACAAGAGCGCCGTGCTGCTGTCTGGCGACCGCTTCGACATCACGCGTGAGATCGTGGCCGGTCTCAATGCCCGCTACAAGAAGGGCAGCGCCACCGCCAAAGATAAGGAGAAGTAGTAATCTCCGTTTTATTTCATTATTTTATTGGTTTTTATTATTAAGCGCCCCGCCGTCCACAAAGGAACGGCGGGGCGTGATTTATGTGCTGACTTTGAGGAGTGTGCTTACTCCTCGAGCAGGATCTTCATCATCTCTACGGCAGCCTTAGCCACACTCGTGCCAGGTCCGAAGACGGCAGCCACGCCAGCCTTGTAGAGGAAGTCGTAGTCCTGGGCAGGAATCACGCCTCCGGCGATGACCATGATGTCCTCGCGTCCCAGCTTGCGGAGCTCCTCGATGAGCTGTGGGATGAGCGTCTTGTGTCCGGCAGCGAGCGACGAAGCGCCTACCACGTGGACATCGTTCTCTACTGCCTCGCGAGCGGCCTCTGCGGGGGTCTGGAACAGCGGGCCCATGTCGACGTCGAAGCCGCAGTCGGCATAGCCGGTGGCTACCACCTTGGCTCCGCGGTCGTGACCGTCCTGTCCCATCTTGGCGATGAAGATGCGCGGGCGGCGACCTTCACGCTGTGCGAACTCATCGGTCAGCTTCTTGGCCAACTCGAAGTCGCTGTCGTTTTTGGATTCTGAGCTATACACGCCTGAAATGGTTCTGATTACTGCTTTATAACGTCCCACGATCTCTTCGCAGGCATCGCTGATTTCGCCGAGTGTGCATCTGAGGCCAGCGGCTTTGACGGCCAGGTCGAGGAGGTTGTTCTTCGACTTCTTGCCCTCATTGAACTCGCGCACGCACTCTGTGATCTCGCGAAGGGCAGCCTGGCAGGCGGCCTCGTTGCGGTGGGCGCGCAGCTCCTTGAGGTTCTCCACCTGCTGCAGTCTGACAGCGGTGTTGTCGACCTCGAGGATGTCGATGGGGTCTTCGTGGTCGAGTCGGTACTTGTTGGTGCCGACGATGGTCTGCACGCCGCTGTCGATGCGGGCCTGTGTGCGGGCGGCTGCCTCCTCGATGCGCATCTTCGGCAGACCCGTCTCGATGGCCTTGGCCATACCGCCGAGCTTCTCGATTTCCTGGATGTGCTCCCAGGCTTTGTGCACCAGCTCGTTGGTGAGTGTCTCTACGTAGTAGGAGCCGCCCCACGGGTCGATCTGCTTGCAGACCTTCGTCTCGTTTTGGATGTAGATCTGCGTGTTACGTGCGATACGTGCGGAGAAGTCGGTAGGCAGGGCGATGGCCTCGTCGAGGGCATTGGTGTGGAGCGACTGGGTGTGTCCCAGCACGGCGGCCATAGCCTCGATGCAGGTGCGTCCCACGTTGTTGAAGGGGTCTTGCTCCGTGAGCGACCAGCCCGAGGTCTGCGAGTGTGTGCGGAGGGCGAGCGACTTGGGGTTCTTGGCTCCGAACGACTTCACGATCTTGGCCCAGAGCAGACGTCCGGCGCGCATCTTGGCGATCTCCATGAAGTGGTTCATGCCGATGGCCCAGAAGAAGGAGAGTCGCGGTGCGAAGGCATCGACGTCGATGCCGGCATCGACACCCGTGCGCAGATAGTCCATACCGTCGGCCAGTGTGTAGGCCAGCTCGATGTCGGCCGTAGCGCCTGCCTCCTGCATGTGGTAGCCGGAGATGGAGATGGAGTTGAACTTCGGCATCTTCTGCGAGGTGTACTCGAAGATGTCGGCGATGATCTTCATCGAGAATGCAGGGGGATAGATGTAGGTGTTGCGCACCATGAACTCCTTGAGGATGTCGTTCTGAATCGTGCCTGCCATCTCTTCGAGCTGTGCTCCCTGTTCGAGTCCGGCATTGATGTAGAAGGCGAGGACTGGCAGCACGCCGCCGTTCATCGTCATCGAGACCGACATCTTGTTCAGGGGGATGCCGTTGAAGAGCACCTTCATGTTCTCGAGCGAGCAGATGCTCACGCCGGCCTTACCCACGTCGCCTACCACGCGCTCGTTGTCAGGGTCGTAGCCGCGGTGGGTGGGCAGGTCGAAGGCCACGGAGAGTCCCTTCTGTCCGGCTGCGAGGTTGCGGCGGTAGAAGGCATTGGACTCCTCGGCCGTGGAGAAGCCGGCATACTGGCGGATGGTCCAGGGGCGGAAGGGATACATCATCGAGTAGGGGCCGCGCAGATAGGGCGGTATGCCTGCGGTGAAGTCGAGATGCTCCATGCCTTCGAGGTCTTCGCGGGTGTAGACAGGCTGTATGTCTATCTGCTCAGGAGTGCGCCATGAGGCGGTGATGCCGTTCTCCTGTTGCCACTGCTGGCCGTTCTTCTCTTTTATGCCAGCATAAATGTCTATGTTGCTGAAATCTTTTCTTGCCATAATCAGATACCGAGTTTAGCGTTGTACTCCTTGAGCGTTTCCAATTGATTCGACTTGACGTTGATGAAGTTCTCTATGCCGGCAGCCTTGAGGTCGTCGGAGCAGGCGGGTGCTCCAGCCACGACGAACATGGCGCGTCCGTCGAGATACTTGAAGGCGGGAATGGCGTACTCAGCGTACTCGTCGTCGCTGGAGCAGATGACCACGATGTCGGCATTGGCCTTGAGGGCAGCGTCCACGCCCTCTTCCACGGTCTTGAATCCGAGGTTGTCGATCACCTTATAGCCGGCAGCCGCGAGGAAGTTGCAGGAGAACTGTGCGCGAGCCTGTCGCATGGCGAGGTTGCCGATGGTGAGCATGAAGGCGACGGGCTGTTTGGCGGCACCCTCCGTAGCGAGACGCAGCGTCTCAAACTCGGAGGCCAGTCGCTCCGTGTTCAGCTGAGGCAGTTCGCCGGCCTCGTGGTGAGCGCACGAGCAGGTGTGCTCGCAGGGCTTCTTGCCCTCGCTGGTCTCCGTGAAGTTGGGGAACTGGTTGGTGCCCAGGATGAACTCCTTGCGGCGTGCGGCATCGGCATGTCGCTTGCTGTTCGACGTGTTGACGGCACCTGCGATGTTGCCCTTCAGCGCCTCGGCCAGGAATCCGCCGGCCTCTTCCACGGCCAGCAGCAGTTTCCAGCCTTCCTTGGCGATGGCGTCGGTGAGGTGCTCGATGGTGTAAGAGCCGCCGGCCACGTCGACGAGCTTGTCGAAGTGGGCCTCCTCCTTTAGCAGCAGCTGCTGGTTGCGGGCGATGCGCTCTGCAAACTCCGTGGGCTCCTCGTAAGGCTTGTCGAAGGGTGTCACCACGATGGAGTCGACATTGGCGATGGCAGCCGACATCGTCTCGGTCTGCGAGCGGAGCAGGTTGACGTAGGAGTCGAAGAGTGTCTGATTGTATTCCGAGGTGATGGCGCAGACGTGCATCTGGCAGTCTTTGTCGGCCACACCATACTGTTTCACGATCTGCGCCCAAAGCAGGCGGGCAGCGCGGAACTTGGCTATCTCCATGAAGTAGTTCTCGCCCACACCCATGTTGAACTTGATGCGTCGGGCGGCCTCCTCGGCGCTGATGCCGGCATCGGTCAGCAAGTTGAGGTACTCGGCGCCCCAGGCCAGCGCGTAGCCCAGTTCCTGGTAGATGTAGGCACCGGCATTGTTGAGCGTCACGGAGTTCACGTTGATGCACCTGTAGCCAGGCAGCTCGCGTAGTGCCTCGATGAGTGGGCGGGCGAAGTCGATGACGGGCGTCACGTCCTTGCCCTTCTTCAGGATCTTCTCTATCGGGTCGAAGTTGATGCTGCCCTTCAGGTCGGCCATCGGGTAGCCCTTCGTG
>Ga0326514_10001872_pt1 | contig 13498 bp, 7 predicted proteins | sample 3_2548_0518_D_FD_203653 | JGI IMG/M metagenome (GOLD analysis project Ga0326514, IMG submission 203653) | Bovine rumen microbial communities from UC Davis, California, United States - 3_2548_0518 | ecosystem: Host-associated > Mammals > Digestive system > Stomach > Rumen | place: USA: California...
TATACTTAATTTCTATGCGGACAATTTTGCGATGCAAATTTATAGCATGTTTTTATAATAGGTTGTAAAAGCCATGTCTGCAAGGATTCGATTTAAGAAGGTTTAATTTAATAGTATGATTATTCCGAAAATATCATACTATAAACACAAATAAAGTTAGAGTTTGATTAATAGAGGAATTGTATTTCTTTCAGTATAAGATTATACAGTACCTTTGCGGCATGAAAACAACCGAACTCATTACCTTAACGGCCTTTGCCTTTTTGCTGAGCTTGCCATTACATGCCCAGTTCAATACAATAGGCACAATTCGCGACAAGCGTATAAACACAACAAACCCGCCAAAGTCACATGAAGCTTTGACGGATAGCATCGTAGTAGCTGACTACATTTCAGAATCCAAGACTACGAGTATTGAAGGGGACGGCCAAGCCATTGATTCCTCAATGAGTAATCAGGATTTGATGTCTCTGGTAGCCCTTCCCCTAAAGAATATCCATATCAGTTCTGGATTTGGTATGCGTATGCATCCAATCTACCACAAAAGAATCCTGCATAATGGCATAGACCTTTCTGCACGATATGAGAATGTATATTCTATGTTTCCTGGTACTATTGTCAAGGTTGGGCAAGATAGCAGGTCAGGTAAGTTTGTTACGGTAAGGACTGGAGATTATACCATCAGTTACTGCCACCTCTCTCAACCATTCGTAAAGGAGAATGATTTTGTGACAGCTGGCAGGAACATTGCACTATCTGGAAATACAGGAGCATCAACTGGGCCACACCTGCATCTTACAACAAAAAAGGATGGCAAGGCTTTTGACCCTACCATCCTTATTGATTATGTGAGGGATGTCAAAGATAGATGCGAGAAGCTACTTTGCCAGTAAATACCTGTTCATTTAAGGTCTTAACATTCTTCAAAATTGAAAGCAAATTATCAGAAATACAATCGGCTCAAAAGAATACATCCCAAGCCAATCATAAAAATGCCAATTCCAATCCTAAAATACCTCTCGCTCTTTGATAATTCATTCTTCTTTTGCGATAATTCATAAAAAGATAGATGCCCAATAAAAGACACCCCCAAGCCACCAATGCATTCATAATTGTTAGTTTTATTATTAATTGTTTGTTACTAGTTACATAATTGTTTTTACTATGGATTCCCAAGTATAGGGACGGTTTCTATATTAGACTTTCGCTTGGATTCTAACATCATGATTTGCTATTTGAAAAGATATTGCAATATAGCGATAATAATAAAGCCTACAACTATTATCCATCGATTCACGGTTTCTGATTTATTTATCTCTTCTTTAGTTTCAGATATTACATTTGTTATATCATCTTTAATTCTTTCAATGGATGAATTTAAGTCTTTTATTGAAGACGAGATAGCATTATCAATATTTTGACATAGAGTTGTCAAATTAGCAATATTTGTAGCAAGTGTATCTGCTTTAGCAGCTACACTATCAATCTTACAAATTGTCTGGTTTTGAGTGTCTAACAAATCTTGCTTAGCGTGAGATATCTCTTGCGATATATTACTTGCTGTAGTTGTAACATTCTCTTTAAGGCCTAATACATTTTGCTTTATATCTTCCAAAACAGCATCTTGGCTTTCTTGAGATTCCTTCAAATCCTTTGAAATCTGAGAAAGAGATTCCTTGATTGCTTGAATCTCTGTTGTCGCATTTTTGATATCCTCCTTCAACGAACTCAAATTCTGAACGCGCTCAGTGAGTATACTGTTTTGTTCTGTAAACTTTTCAACAATACTCCCTGTATTGTTCTTGAAGTCAGTACTTGTCTGTTCTACAACAGTACTAAAAGATTTGATAATCTCAGTACAGGTGGAGTTTACACGAGAAATCGCTTTTTCATACTCATAAGAAAGGGATTCTCCTTTTGCTCTCAAATTGGTCTCCCATGCCTGTAGCCCAACGCAGAGGTTTTTTACAGAAGACACGTATTCACCGACTACAGACTGTAGATCTGAGCTTGCCTTCACGGTCTTTTCTACTTGATTTCTTGCGGAATCTAAGTCTTGGAGATTTTTTTCCAGCCGTTCCAAAGCGGCGTTAATGTCGTATGCCATATCTTATTGATTTAAAAAATTCTTTGTTATTTCATTGACGATCTCTTCATGTATTATGAGTGTAATCGTATTCTTCCCGTTTTCAACGAGATTCTTCCTTATGTACACATCATCCTTTCGAACTTTTGCAGAGAGATAGGCATTGAACTTGTCAATGTAGTCAAATACCTTTGAATTGACGCTCTTGTACATAGTTCTGAATCCCTCAATGTAATTATTGTAGGCGTTCATTTTAAGGGTCTCGTTATTGCCTGCTCCCAGTACCGTTATGCAATACGTCAGCAGAAGCTGCAACGCTGCATTATCGGGATGTGCCCTTAGACATAGCAGGGTAGCACCATACAGGTGTTTTACATTGTCTATCTCACTTCCAGAATCATCATTCACGGGATTGATGACTTCAATATATCTTTCAACGACATCAAATCCGTCTTTACCTTCAATGTCTGTATCATCTTTGAGAGAATAAGGCTGGCCATGGACTTGATATCCTGTTCTGGCATACTTAGAATTAAAGTATAGATGGATGAACTCTTTCAGCCATTCATCATTACCATTTGCCTGTCGTTCTACTATGCTATCTTCACAAGCAATACACATGTCCTCAATGGCACGGTATCTTTTCTTTTCCAAATTATCATAAACAAAAGCGGTCAGATAGCCTAAGCACTTGTCCAGATAATTACGACCAGATTGGCTGTCAATCTCATTTACCTTCTTTTGAGCTTGCTCGGTAGAATAATACTTGCGGAAGAAATCTAGCATATATTGCCTGAACTCTTCATCTGTGCGTTTATGGATTCTGAGTTCGTACGTCTGGGAAAGATAGTCTATCGTTACATCATCAACGAGGCCAATACAGCACATACGGTAGATGGCTTTGTCGGTATCGTCTTTGTCACGTTTCTTACAAAAGGCCATTCGCAAGTCTTCATAGATTTTGGTGTTTCCGTGCTGACGTAACCAATTCGAATCTCCAGAACATTTGTAGATTTTTGCTATGAGTTGTTCAAAGTCATCAACTTTTTTCAACTCCAGTTTGCCATATCTGTTTTCATCTAAGTCTGCCCACTGTTGTGCTTTGGCGATTTTCGAAATCTCACTCTTTATCGTCTTTTCGAAACCCTCAGGATCTTGTTGAATATTGTTCTCCCAAGATACAACGACACTGGCATTGCCGTCTTCGTCAGCGTTTGCCATTGCCTGATAGACACCTTCAGTAATGTTGTCCTCTCCTTCAAGTGGACGAAGCAGGAAGCTGGCAGTGTGTTCTGGGTATGATTGAAGAATCTCAATCAACCTATTAGATACTGACGAGCAAATACTGTAGTCAAAGTCTGTGTATCGATAAGAAGGTGTGAGGTTGTCGAGGAAAATATAACCATACTGTTTTTTAATCTCCTCTTTAGAGAATATGGTTACACTTTTTTTCTGTGAAGATACTTTCAGACATAGATCTTCATTACCACATACATCCCTGAGCACCCCTTGTATTTCGGTCAGACGTGTAGGTTTTGCATTCATGATACGGTCAGTCAACTCCCATAACATGATTTTTTCCTTGTATAGCCCACGGAAAGAATTGTTGTGGAACCACAAATTGATGTCCTTGTCGATATTCTCTAGAAATCCTTGTTTGCGAATGATGTCTTGAATCCTATTGGTTTGTTCTTCTGAAGCTCCATTATGTAGGCACAAGTTTCGTATGTCATCCGCAAGAATAAACTTGTTGATATATTTCTCTAGCCATACGGGATCATCCTGCCCCATTAAATAACGGATGTCATTTACTTTGTCGATGGTTAATTCTATATATTCAGTCGGGTCATATAAGACATACGAAATAGCATGTTTCTTATCACGGCCACCTCGTCCGGCTTCCTGGACATAGCTCTCAATACTTGATGGGTGATTGATATGGATGGTATATCGAATGTTTGGCTTGTCAATACCCATACCGAAAGCCTTGGTGGCTACCATCACGCTTTCCTCATTTTCATTGAACAGCTTCATGTCTCCAGACGGACGGTCACCACCGATAAAGGTGCCAATAACCAGATCTTGGCAGTTCTGCCTTAATTCCGTAGATATACCAGTCCTCGTGCCCCAGACATTATCTTCAACGCCAAAGGTGCCATGGGCATGGGGACAGAATATGATACCGGCATTGTTATAGTGCTGATTATTGTCAGGAGCGAAGAAACCATCAGAAGCAAATTTGTTGATATGGGCTACTTGTGAATCTTCTGTCTCGTGTTCGTTAAGGTAGTCGATGTCAGTTGGAATCTCATACAACAGGGCATACATCCTTTTTTTCTTTTCCTGGGCTATCACATCTTTCAACTCCCAGTTATCTTTCGCTTTTAAAAGATGCTGTTCATATGGTTCCCTGAGCGCGTCAAAATTTGCCCGGACATCAACAATGCGATAGGTCAGTTCTGGACGAGCATCAGATTCCGGACGGACAATCGTTTCACTGTCGATTGTGAGATTGCCACCAAGGGTAAGTTCTCGCTCCACATCGGCAAGCACGTCAAAGGATGCTGTAGCCGTGAGTCCTATAATCGACAGTGGCCGATTAGACTTAGTGCGCATAAAGTTGATCATGTTCCTACCAAGGTGCAGATACGACGTGCGGAAGTCGTGCCCCCATTCTGATACGCAGTGAACCTCGTCGATGACACCATAAGAGAAATACACATGGTTCTTATCTGTCATGGTCAGCAGGCTTGAACGGAAATTTTCCATCATAAACCGTTCAGGAGAGAGGAGCATAAAGAGCACCGCACCATTTTGAAGTTGGTTCAACTTCTTTGCCTTCACTTTGGCATCCATACCGCTGTTAACACAGTCACACGCATCGATACGTAGCTCACGCAAGCCACGTACCTGGTCAACCATCAGGGACACCAATGGATCTACAATGATGGAAACACCTGGCTGTAACATGCAGGAAAGTTGATATGTCAATGATTTACCACCGCCTGTAGGTAACAGGCCGATGGTCGTCTTATCTGCCAAAGTGTGACTGAGAATTGGTAATTGCCCTGGACGGAAAGATGGTTTGCGGAAGATGTCTTTGAGGAAATACTCCAAGATTTCTTCACGTCCCTCGATATTCTCATAGCCACCAGTATGGTCTTTTCTGACTAGAGGCGGATATTGTATGTTTTCTGCAGCACATATGGTACGCTCACGTTTCTTATAGTGTGAGGAACGGATTAGATAAACGGTATCTGCATCAATGTTCAACGAGAGAGCATCGATATTGTCACGTAAGAGCACGGAAATGTCCAGACAAAGGTCAAAGTGCTCTTCCGGCATGGTTGTTTGGACTCGACTGTTCAGGTGAAGCAGAGAATCCTTGAATTCCTCAGTTGAAACAATACAAAGATTGATAGCAGGAAGTGTCTCGGAAGAACCGGCCAGTGAGCAAATATGCTCATACTTTTCTTTCAGGTCGGCAACGGCCATTGCGGCACAAGGGATATCACGTTCAACGACTACAATATCCCATACAGCGGCATCAGTCTTTAGAGCACCCGAAGCCATTGCTTCCACCAACATTCGCTCAACACGAGCAATCGCGATGGGAGATAGGACTATTTGTAGTGTATCAAGCCATGAGCCTGCGAGCTTCTTCTTGTAATTGTTTTTAAGAGTAGACAAGTATTTCACCGAAGCGGCATCAGTCTCCCAGCTTTGCATGAAAGCCATGTTGTTTAACTGCTCGATGCGATAGGTGTCCCAGCCACCCTGAAGTGCTATTCTGTCCCTTCGTTCATCATTAATGCGCTGGAAGATGTTGGAATGATAGCGTTTCCCGTCCATTTCTAGGATAAAGCCAGTACGCCTATCTCCATACGGGATTTCCAAGGCAAAATCAACACGCTGGTCTTTGCAAAACTTCCTGTCCGGGATGTCAACAATGGAAGATAATGGGCGTTGGGGCTCAAAAACCTGAACCAGATACTCACTTTGGGAACCTTTCAGATACCGATCTATAAATCCCTTCTCAAAGGAACTCTCCAGCATGTCACCATTATAGAAGTCAATGTTGAATCGAGGATCTATAACATGCAGAGCTTCGTATATATACTGAGCACTGACCTTATGGGTGGATTTATACTCTAAAAGGTCACCTTCTTTTGGTTTTGCTGAGATATGGAAGATATCGGAGAACTTTTTCTCCAGTAATACAGGTGCTTTCGTAGGTAAGCCGCGTGAGATGATGTTGGCAAGAACTGCCAACTTCGGGTCGGAGCCACGATTGTAATCAAGTGGAATATTTGACTTGACATCAAACATCGAAAGGGCATGATATAACCCTTCTGCCAGTGCAGACTTGTCTGACTTGCCATACTCTTCAGAAACGGCATCAAGAACATAGCCTGCGAAGAACTGTTCTTTCTTATGTGACTCCTCAATACGCTTCCTAATGTTCTCGACAGTCTCGATACGGTCGAAATGCTTAAAGAATATGCGCATGGAGATGGTCCAATCTCCAATCCAAGTGCCACGTTCTTTATTTATCGTGGCATACACAATATCTGGGGATGTTGCAGCTACAAACTCATCCACACGTTTGTTGTTGCTATAATATGGGCCAACGCAGAAAAAATAGTTGTCACTTCCAAAGAGTTGTTGGAAGAGGTGAATGAATTGGGCTAAATCAAACGCTTCAACATCAAGGATATTACTGAACAGATGAATTTTCCTGGTGTTGTTGATTTGAAAATCTTCTATTGTCAGACTATCAAAATCATGTATTATCGGAGCTACCTTATACGATGAATCATAGCACTGAATTACTTCTGAAGCCCTTTTAACAGCAGCCTCTGACGGTTCAATCAGATATATTTCTTTAATATTGGGGGTTATATGCTTCTCTGCCAAAAAATCAAGCAAACAGATAGTGGCAGTTCCTTGTCCACATCCCCAGTCGTAAATTTCTACTTCTTCGGCAAAAATATCTGCAATCGTAAGACTGTTGAAAGCCACGTCAAGTTTCGCCTTGTGCATCTTGCCAAAGCTGTGCAGATACATGTTAAGATGATCATCATCATCCAAAATGCCTTTTCCACGCTCTAAGTCATCATATAACTTGTTGCGTTTGGTCCTGTCGGTTGGAAGTAAAGACAAGGCCGTTTCTCTCATTCCCATGAATGAAGTCACGCCTCTTCTTTTAAATATATCTACAAATTTTAACATGTTACTTTCCTGTTATTGTGTCCGCAAACTTGTTCAACTGATGCTGCTTCCAGTTCTTAATTGCCAAATCTTTGGTTGCATTGGCATAACAATACTCACAAAGATGTGGGCAGGTGTTGTATTCCCCGATGTCCTTGGATGCCATGCATTCACAGAATTGTCGCTGACCCGGATCTTTCTTGTGTGTGCTGATAAAATAATGATTGTGAGGCAAGAGTATTGCGCCCTGTGGCAACTCAGGCTCCCCAAACAAAGTAGGAGCAGGAGCATCCTCTATCTTCACTTTCATGAAGTCCATCAGTTCATGGTCATTCCATGCGAGGCGAGTAATTAGGTCGCCATCTATGCAGCGGTTATGAAGAATGCCATACTTGGAAATATCTATCTTCTCTCCACATGTAGCCAGTTGGAAATTCCAGCCCCGTTCACTATTCATGGCAGACAGCCTTTTGGCAAACTCTTCCATTTTCTCAGTTTCCCATTCGTGGTATGGGATGCCGTTTACTTCAAGATTATGCTTGACTTTCTTATACATGGCTATATCTGCATAGCTGAATACAAGTTTCTCGGTATAATCTTTCAGTTGGTCTCCTATATAAAGTACTTTCTGAAGCAAATCATCCACAGATATGTCATCGGTCAGTATCATGGGGTCGAACCGCCAGATAACTCCACCCTTTCCAAGTTCTTCCACAAGCAACTTAAATGTTTCTATGCGTGTTGCAAGAGAAGGTACTTTTTCCATTTTTTCCTGTTCGTAGTCATTCAGAGTGTACTGCACATAGCACTTGATGTTACGTTCCTTCAATATTTGAAGATATGGCAACAATGGACGTGGATTCTTTGACCAGAATACTATAAAGCGTGTTTTCTCATATGAAACATACGATTTAACACCATTGAATGGATTCGTCCATGCAGAATATCCTTTCTGCAATCGATGGAAGAACCAATCAGCATAAAATGCTGGAATATCAGTACTTCTACTTGCAGAGATAATAAGTGGCGCTTGCATCGATACGATGGTGCCATCCTCTATCTGCCCGTTTATTTTACTCCAATTTGCCATATAAATATCTATTATCTAGTCAATATTCCAATATGCATCCATCTCACCATCAAGAGCATCCATTAGGGAATCTTCCCAAGTGGAATTCTCGTATGGGTCATAATAATCATCAGGATCATAATAATCATCAGGATCATAATAGTCATCAGAATTACTTCTTGCAGCTTCCAGTTCTTCTATGCGTGAATTAATGTCATTTAATACATCATCTATTTCCGTACACCCTTTTTCTTTTGCCAAATTATAATATTTCTGTGCTTCGTATAAGCAGTCTCCCATCAAATAGAAATTTGCAAATAAGCAGATGAAGCCAACATCATCTGTATGCTTTGCCAATTCACTTGCAACAGATAATAATTGCTTTTCACAAACCGTTTCAGGTTCGAAATAGTTTTTCAATGACTTATTGGCCTTTGTTTCAAAGAAGTCTAACAGCGAATGTGACAATTCTTCCTCATGATGTCTCGCAATGAATATTCCTGCCCAAAAAATGTAATTATAATTATCAGAACGAAGCTTGGCAATATAAGGCATTATGCTTTGAGCTTTATTATACCGCAAATCTGCCGCCTCTTGTATATAAAAGAAATATTTATCTTGTGTCAATATAGGGAACAATGCCTTATACTCTTCAGGAGGAGTATTTAGCGAAAAGTTATTCATAAAGTTAAAAAGAATACTTTCCTTAAAAGTAGGCATGTTTTCAGCAATAGCCATGTGGAACCCCAAATGAAACAGAGCCTTATCATACTTCTGTGCTGCACTTTGCCGTAATAGTCTTCTGGAAACATTTGGGTCTTTCTCGTATTCTTTAGCCCATGTCAACTGTGCCTTTGGACAAATCTGACTATAATTATTACATTCATGGCAAGACTTACAACCGTCAGAGAAAGCGAATCGTTTCCATATTTCTTTCTTCTCTTCATCTTCTATGCTGCCACAAATAGCAGTATTAGTTAAGTATGCACAAGCCTGATCTTTGTTCGTTTGAGATGCTTTCCTCCAATAGTCAACATCCTGTCCTCCCAATCCCTTACAATTAGAATTAATCCAGCTGGCATATATTGAGTAAACATATCGTTCTCTTTCTTCCCAGTTACTATTCTCTGATTCTACTAAAGATCTCATGATTTCAATGGCAGAATCCGTATCACTTTCTATTTTAACATTGAATGACTTTAGATTGAGTCCATAATATAGAAACTGCGCACGGTTATATTTCATGAAATCCTTCTCATTATCAATCTTTGATAAAGAAAGAGTGGTCATGATATCTATGCTAAATCGATTTGTGTACATTATTTGAAGAACCTCACGACAATACTTTAAGTCGTCTGATGGCTTTACGGCGTAATAATATATATCCAAAAGTTTCAAGTAATGCTCATCTCTGTTCTTTAACAGCAGAATAAGATTCTTACAACAATTATTTTGTAGAGAATAGTCTCTATTATCTAGTTCCTTTTCTTTTTTTAGACAATCAAGGCATTCTCTATATAGTTTTTCAGCTTTATTCTTGTCAATTGTCTGGTTATAAAGTCCAAAGTCATATATAAGCGCAAGATTATAGCATGCAACAGCGTTGCCAATCTTAGAAGCAGAAGTATAGTATTCGATTCCATCTTTCTCATTGCCTTTAGCCATATAATATGATGCAAGATTCATCATTGCTAATGAAGAACCTCCATCTGCAGCCAACTTGAATAATTCTATTCCTCTTTCTTCTGCTCCTTCCCTGTCGGAATCGTTAAACTGCAAGATTCCCAGATTGTTGTATGCTTCAGTAATACCATCACTAGCAGCCTTTTCGTAGAGCGAAACTATCTCTTGTCCGCATTCCAACCCACAAGACAATGCATGAAGAATATGCGCTTGATGAAACATCTCTGCACATTCTTTTATTGTATGAGGATTCATTGTGTCGAATTCTTTTTTCCAAGTTGCTTCGAAAAGAGGGCTAACGTAGCTTTCCTCCAACGATATTTTATTGCTAGCATCAAGATTGCTGCAGTAGTCAGTGTTATTCAAAGGTCTCTCAAACCACAATATATTTTGTGGTACATTGATTAGGCTTTTTGAAGGCTCTCCTGGATATAATCGGCGGAAATCATTATCCTTTTTAGGTATATTTAGCTTTAAAACGTCTGTTCTAGAAAGCACAATATTCTTGAACAGCTTTATTTGTTCATCTTGGGAAAGACGTTTTCTTAAAGTATATTGATCTTCAGACAATATCTCGCAGCCTGTAGAGTCTTTTATGTTATTCACTACATAATTCAAGTAATAATTAGGCAGCTTATTTGGATAACTTTTTGAAGAGACCTCCTCAATAATGATATTGTGCATCAAAATATTATGGCCTTTCAATATAAGGTCTTTCACACGATCCACCAACTTAAACTCATCACTTACTACATGTGAGAACAAGTTCAAAGTAAGAACACTATCGCATTCAACACTAAAATCATCTTCCAAAAAATCTTGTTCATACGCAATTACGTTTACTGACGGAAATAAGATAGAGAAGTGTAATAATGCTCTTTTGAGAGCCTTTGGATCCTTATCAATAAGCTTGACGTTTTTGATGTTATCTACATTACCTTTATTCTTAAGGAACCATTCAAGAACAGATAATGATGCAAAACCTTGCCCACATCCATAATCAACAACTGATATTTCTTCACAATTTAGAGTACTTTCTGAATCTATAGAGTCCAAAGATCGGCAAACACATTGAGTTCGCTCTTTCAATTCAGAAGAAACCTGATGTAGCATAAAATACTCAGAAGGTAAATTATCATTCCCAGTTGATTCAATATCACCAAATAACTGAAGCATTTTATCGGCAACAGCTATTATATCTGATATTTCGGGAGATTCTAATCTTCCTAATAAAAAAGAATACGTTGAATTCTTTTCGATATCGAGATTATTACAAAGAATCATATTTTGACAATTTAAGAATTTATACTATGAAAAACGAATTGTTGATAGCGGGCATTCGAATACACGCGGAGGACGAGACAGATCTTCTTTATTTTTGAAGCGACTGTTATCTATCTCATCGAATGGAAATGTCATAATTAAATCTATACAACGTTCATTGCCTTCATCGATTAAAAGATAGAATGTATCAACACCAATGTTTTTTTGCAGGAACATCATCATTCTCGGTAATGCTATTCGCATAATACCTTGTCCTTCAAACGGAGCAAAAACAAAGAAATCAAGACTCCACTCGTTCAAACCCATTGATGTTTTGTTGAAAGCTGGTGTATTAACGAATATCATGCCTACAATAATTCCATTCATGTATATGCCATAGGTGAATTGAAGTCCTGTGGTTGTCCGAAGCATTGTAACTCTTGAAAATTGTTCAAGGCTCTCTTTCGAACTAAAATCCAGAGAGGGAAGATATTTCTGGACGTTAATTGAGGCTTTGAAAAGGATAGGTACAGTGTTGATGATATTGTCTGTGGTGGCAAAATCAGGAGCTATTGGCTCCAAATAGATACCGCTTCTTCCACAAACGATTGGATCTAAATCGTCAATGGAATAATATTGGCCCTCATTTGCAGAATTGAAAGCGTTAAGGAAAGTTTTTGGATCAATCATTGCTTAAAGAATTATTGGTGAAACATACCCTTTATGCGAAAAACACTCAAAAGGTTACAGATTATTTTGTTTTTTTCAACAACAAGTTATTTAAATAATAACTATTCTGTACCTTGGACAGCAGACTACGACTACTTTCATCTGTAAGTCCCTCTGCTGTTTTATGGTAACACTGATTGACGTAGCTTCCTTTAAAGTAGGAACCTCGTAAGCACACTACCCTCTGGTTCACCTGGCCTGTAGCCAAATGATTACGTAGAATGCCAATAATCTCAGATGGTCTAAAGAGATTGGCTGGAGCTGGTATATTGTTCGAAGATGTTGGCATATCTTTAATCTGCTTCATTTAAGACTGGTAATGGTACTGCGATTCTGTGAAAATTCCAAAGACATCGGTCTTCTACATTTAAGAAGTCTTCCAGTCGCTTCGACTTAAACGGATTTTCTTCCACACCTTCTACTGGATAGATAATCACGCAAGGAATATTTGATTCAGGCTGTGTAGGAAATATCCATTTGTCTCGGCTATAACCACTCAGCTGACGGACTATATATGTATCAAGGTTCCCGTATTCAAACCTTGGGATGTACTTAGTGTCCAGAACAACTTTCGGCGAATAGCAAACAAAATCAGGATAACCCGTATGACCATGTACCTGATAATGTATCTTCTCCCCGTATGCTTCACGAAGCAACCCCAACACATAATGCTCATAAAGCATGGCCATGTCAATCCAGAATACCGGACAATACTCCTCTTCTGCTGTAGTGATATTGGTGATGCTGTAATCGTAGCGATGGAGTATCATCTGCGCAAGCTTGACAGCATCATTATATTCTTTGAATATCTTATGATGCTTGATCGCCTTGACTTCCCATACTTCAATTTGATCACCAACTCTACAGAATGCAGCCAAACACTCATGTATAGTATGCTGCAAAGAAAGAAGGCTTTCTGAGATTCCCTCAATCTGCAAGATATGTTGAGAGAATATGAGGGCTTTTTTTATCAACCTGTTCTCTAATGTGTCCTCTGAATACTCTTGGTAACGACAAAACACCTTGTCATATCGTTTCTTCATAATATTCATACGCTCATTACGGGAAATGTCGATGCGACCCTTCACTTTATTGAGGTTCCCTTCACGCTGAACATAGTCTTTCTTTAATCCACGTTTGACAATCTCCTTGACGATAGAAAGGAAATGGGCAACAATGAGAGGACTCAGAACGCTTTTGAGTTCGGGGGCTTTGATACGTGGAGCCTCCATATCTACTGCATATATCTTTGAGAACTCTTTGGCTTCAATACCACTATTGAAGCAGACGCTGAACATCTTCAGGAAATCAATTCGATCACAGCCATGCTTAGTTGTTATCACAAGAGGCATGGTTTTGGCTTCATCAAACCACTGAGCACCAATGACGTATGATGCATAATAACCCGATTCTGTCACAATCGGCTTGTCAGAATCATGTTCATCATCTATAATAGG
>Ga0326514_10001874_pt1 | contig 13497 bp, 11 predicted proteins | sample 3_2548_0518_D_FD_203653 | JGI IMG/M metagenome (GOLD analysis project Ga0326514, IMG submission 203653) | Bovine rumen microbial communities from UC Davis, California, United States - 3_2548_0518 | ecosystem: Host-associated > Mammals > Digestive system > Stomach > Rumen | place: USA...
GGAATAAGTGCCGATGAACTCGACAGCCTTTCTCTCAGGGCAAACAAAATTTATCCGATTGCTTCAAGGTGCGGAGTATTTGCAAAGTCGGATATTCAGCCTTTGTTGAATCAGGGTGCAAGACGTGAGGACATATCCGCAAGTATTTTTCAGGCTGTTGTTGACCAGACCGTTTCAGGACTTGCACAGGGCAGGAGTATTGAGGGAAAAGTATTGTTCCTCGGAGGACCTCTGCATTTCCTCAAAGGACTTCAGAAAGCCTTTGTGAATACCCTCGGACTTGATGACGAACACGCTGTATTTCCTGAACAAGCCCCCGTATTTGTTGCCTATGGCTGTTCCCTGTACGCTTCCGAATCGGAAGATTATTTCAGAATAGATGAACTTATAAATAAAATTTCTTCTTCAAAAGCCTCTGACGACATTGTAACAGGTGAACCTCTTTTCAGTTCCCAGACAGAATATGATGATTTCATAAACCGTCACAAGAAATTTGACCTCGGTCATGCTGATATACGTACTTATAAAGGCGATGCCTACCTTGGCATTGACGCAGGTTCTACTACTACTAAACTTGTACTTATCACAGGTGATGGACGTATTTTATATCATTATTATGCTTCAAACAAGGGACAACCTCTTGACAGGGTTGTAAAACAGGTTAAAAAGATATATGAAAATATGAATCCCGATATAAAGATAAAGGGTTCAGCGGTTACAGGATACGGTGAAGACCTCATAAAATCGGGACTTTCAATAGACTTCGGAATTGTAGAGACTGTTGCACATTTCAAGGCAGCCGCTTATTTCTGTCCTGATGTTGATTTTATTATAGATATAGGCGGTCAGGATATAAAGTGCTTTAAGATAAAAAACGGAACTATTGACAGTATTATGCTTAATGAAGCGTGTTCTTCAGGTTGCGGGTCGTTCATACAGACTTTCGCAATGGCTCTGGGTTACGACATTTCAGAATTTTCTCAGCTCGGACTTTTTGCAAAGCACCCTGTAGACCTCGGTTCAAGGTGTACGGTTTTCATGAACAGTTCAGTAAAGCAGGCTCAGAAAGACGGTGCAACAGTTGAAGATATTTCGGCAGGTCTTTCATCTTCAATAATAAAAAATGCGATATATAAGGTAATAAGAGCAAATTCGCCTGATGAACTCGGAAAGAATATAGTCGTGCAGGGCGGAACTTTCCTGAATGATGCGGTATTGCGTTCATTTGAAAAGGAACTCGGCAGAAATGTTATAAGACCTTCAATTTCGGGACTTATGGGGGCATTCGGCTGTGCATTGTACGCAAAGGAAAAAACAAGCGGTGAATCTTCGCTTATTTCAAAACAGGAACTTGAAAATTTTTCTTATACTTCACGTTCGGCACAGTGCAAAGGCTGTACGGCAAACTGTCAGCTTAATATAATCAGTTTCGGAAAAGGAAGAAAATTTGTTTCGGGCAACAGATGCGAAAAGGGAAGCGGTAAAGCTGGAAAAAATAATATTCCCAATCTTTATGAGTATAAGTATAACAGTATAGTTTCACTTAAAACTATGAATCAGCCAAGACACCCACGGGCAAAGGTTGGACTTCCTCTCGCACTCAGTTTCTATGAACAAATGCCTTTCTGGCATACGCTTTTCACGGAACTCGGTTTTGAAGTTGTATTTTCCGATGAAAGTTCCCGTGCGATGTACTATCTCGGACAACATACAATTCCCTCTGATACGGTATGTTATCCCGCAAAGCTTACTCACGGACATATTGAAAATCTGCTTGACAAAGGTGTTGACTTTATATTCTATCCGTGCATGAGTTACAATATTGATGAGGGCGAAAGCGATAATCATTTCAATTGTCCCGTAGTTGCATACTATCCTGAACTGCTTGCCGTAAACAATCCGAGACTTAATGACAGGAATTTTATTCACCCTTATATGGATTTGAATGTGAAAAAGAATGTAGTAAAAGTACTTTCACAGTCATTGAAACGCTACAATATCAAAGGAAAAATTCCAGAGGCTGTTGAAAAGGCTTATTCCGCAATGCACAGGTATCAGAGAGATACTGCTCTTAAAGCTGCTGAAATAATCCGTCAAGCAAGACATGAAAACCGCAATATAATAGTCCTCGCAGGAAGACCTTACCATATTGACAAGGAAATAAATCATGGTGTGCATAAGATAATAACAAGTCTCGGAATGGCTGTCGTGACAGAGGACAGCGTGGCAAGACTTGCACATACTCCTAAACTTGGAGTTCTTAACCAGTGGACTTATCATTCAAGACTTTACAGGGCAGCAAGATTCGTAGCCAGTCAGCCCGATATGCAGCTTATACAGCTTGTTTCTTTCGGGTGCGGAATTGATGCGGTAACAGCGGACGAAGTAAGACACATTCTTGAAAGCAACGGCAAACTTTACACACAGCTTAAAATTGACGAAATAAACAATCTCGGTGCGGCAAGGATAAGGCTCAGAAGTCTTGCGGCTGCTATGGAAAGAAAAAATAATAAAAATCATGTGTAAAGACGGTATTTTCGGATTTGAAAAATTTTATGGAAAGTCAGGAATGTTTCACGTGAAACATTCTGCAAGGAAAGAGAGGTAATATATGCCTGAATACGCAAAATTTACAGAAGATATGATTAAAACCCATACCATATTGGTTCCGAATATGCTCCCTATACATTTCAGACTTCTGATAAGCATATTCAATAACAGCGGTTACAGAATGAAACTCTTGCAGACGGATTCAAGAGCCGTAGTAGATGAGGGACTTAAAAACGTTCATAATGATGCGTGTTATCCTGCTCTGCTCGTAATAGGTCAGTTTATGGACGCACTCAAAAGCGGTAAGTATGACCCTGATAAAACTGCACTCCTTATCACTCAGACGGGCGGAGGTTGCAGGGCTTCAAACTATATTCATCTGCTCAGAAAAGCTGTTGACAAGAATTTTCCGCAAGTTCCAGTAGTGTCCCTTAATTTCAGCGGTCTCGAAAAAGACAGCGGATTCAAAATAACACCTGTGATGTTCCTGAAAATGATTTATGCGGTTCTTTACGGTGATTTGATGATGACCTGTTATAATAAGTGCAGGGCTTATGAGATTAATAAAGGCGAATCGAAAAAAGTTCTTGACAAGTGGCAGAACAGAATAGGCAACATTTTCAGAAAAGGCGGAAACAAATATCTTAAAACCAAAAAAATCTATAAGGATATACTTGACGATTTCGGAAAAATTCAGCTTTCTGACGAAAAGAAAATAAAAGTCGGAATAGTAGGGGAAATATATGTAAAATATTCTCCTCTTGCAAACAATCACCTTGAAGATTTCCTCATATCTGAAGGCTGTGAACCTGTAGTTCCTTCTCTGCTCGAATTTGTAATGTACTGTGCAGCAGGCACTTTCAATGATGCTAAAATATATGACAACGCAAATGCACAGTCAAGAATTTACAGAATGGGTTATAATTTCATCTATGCAAAGCAGAAAGAACTTATAAAAATTATGAAGAAACAAGGTCAGTTTGAACCTCCGCACGATTTTGAACATCTCCGCAAACTTGCGGACAAGTATATAAATCAGGGTGTTGTAATGGGTGAGGGCTGGCTGATACCTGCCGAAATGGCTGCCCTTGCACAGTCAGGAACGGAAAATATTATCTGTACCCAGCCTTTTGGCTGTCTGCCTAACCATATTGTCGCAAAAGGCATGGCAAGAGCCATTAAACAGGATAATCCGAACGCAAATATAGTGGCTATCGACTATGACCCCGGAGCAACAAGAGTAAATCAGGAGAACAGAATAAAATTAATGCTTGCAAATGCAAGAAGATAAAAATGTTTCACGTGAAACATTTTATTGCGGAACATTTTTATTTGTATTTTATGTCATTTATATAAATTAGAATTTATGGGGGATATATTACAATGAGACCAAATTTATCAAGGGATGTTTCTTTTTTTATTGCCTTAATTTCATGTATTATCCTTTCAGAATGTAAAAATAATGAGAAGAATGATTCTGCTGAATCCATGCAAAATGAAGGTGAAATTGTTTCAGTCAGCATACATGAGACAGGCGGTGAAGATGGCAGAGATATAGAATGGAAAATTTATTCTCAGAACGATATTCATTATTATCTGTCATATTCAGATAATAATAAAACATACAGTGAACTGACTCAGGGGATTTTTGAAATTACAGAACAGGAATACCAAACAATTATGTGTCTTGATTACCAGAAATACATTGATGATTATGATGAAAGCTTTTGGGAAAATGTTTCAGATGCAGTATATTTCCAATCAATTATTACTTACAGAAATGGCGATGAAAAGTCAACAAATGCAATAATGACAGATGCAACTATAAAATTAGGAGAATTATTGCAAAAATACAAAGAACAGCCTGTTTCAGTAAATTCTGATTTATTGTATTGAAGTTTTGCAAATAAATAATGTTTCACGTGAAACATTTTTATTTGTATTTTATGTCAGTCATATAAATCAGATTTAGCGGAGGTAATATTTATGATTGGTGACATTGTTACAGTAACTATTGATAGACCACTTGGAAGTTATCACCCGAAATATAAGGATATGTATTATCCAATTAACTATGGTTATATTGAAGGAATTATCGCACCAGATGGAGAAGAGCAGGACGCTTATGTATTAGGAGTAAATGAAGCGTTAGAGAAATTTACTGGAAAAATCATTGCAATCATTCATAGATTAGATGATGTAGAGAAAAAATGGGTTGTATGTCCTGAATACTGCTATTTCAGTAAAGATGAAATAATGGAACAAGTAAGGTTTCAAGAACAATATTATCATTCAACAATCATAATGTAAATTCTGATTTATTGTATTGATATTTTGCAAATAAATAATGTTTCACGTGAAACAATCAAAAGGGGAATGTTTATATGATAAAAAACAGAAAAGGGGAAATTGCACATACAAACGTAAAACAGAATCAGATTCTGAAAAAACTTTACTGTACTTCTGACGGCAGAAGAATCCTGAAAGTACTTACAAATCCCGTAATATCAAAAATAGCAGGCGATTTTATGAACTCATCTTTTTCAAAACCGCTTATACACAGTTTCATAAAAAACAATCATATTGATACTTCACAGTATGTCATGTATGATTTCAGGTCTTACAACGATTTTTTTACAAGAGCCGTAAAGCTGAGTAAACGTCCGATAGATTACAGTTTAAGTCATCTTATAAGTCCGTGCGATTCCAAACTGACCGTTTACGAAATAGACAACAGAAGTATTTTCAGGATAAAAGGGTCACGATACAGAATTTCCGACCTGCTGAAAAATGATTTTCTTGCAGGAAGATTTATAGGCGGTTACTGTATGATATTCCGCCTTGAAGTTGATGACTATCACAGATACTGCTATATTGACAGCGGTACTAAGACTAACAACGTATTTATAAAAGGCGAACTGCATACGGTAAATCCGATAGCATTGCAGAGGTACAATATATATAAGCGTAACAGCCGTGAATATACCCTGCTCCATACAAATAATTTCGGAGATGTTGTACAGTGTGAAGTGGGTGCAATGATGGTTGGCAGAATACGCAATCACCATAATGAATACAAGTTCCGAAAAGGCGAGGAAAAGGGATTTTTTGAGTTCGGAGGTTCAACAATAGTGCTTTTGTTTGAAAGAGGTGCTGTCATTCCCGACAGGGATATAATGAAAAATTCAAATGAGGGTTACGAAACTATAGTCAAATACGGTGAAAAAATAGGAATAGCAAGGAAAACAAGAACTTTAAATTAAAAATTTTTACAACTTGCTGTTTCTCTTGACAAAGTACAATTTCTGTGATAAAATAATAGACACAATTTATAAATTAAGGAAAGGGATTAAAATGGAAAAATATAACAGAAGTATTGACGAAAAATGGCAGAAAAAATGGAAAGAAACTAATTTGTATCATTTTGACATAAATTCGGATAAGCCGAAAATGTATCTTCTTGAGATGTTCTCATACCCTTCGGCAAGTAAGCTTCATATGGGTCATTGGTGGAATTACAGTCTCCCTGACAGCTGGGGCAGAATGAAACGTATGCAGGGCTATAACGTTTTTCACCCTATGGGCTTTGATGCTTTCGGACTTCCTGCCGAAAATTTCGCAATAAAGACGGGTATTCACCCTAAGGATTCCACAGAAGAAAATATCGCTACAATGGAACAACAGCTTTCTTCAATAGGCTGTACTTATGACTGGTCACATGAAATAAAAACCTGCGAACCTGCTTATTATAAGTGGACTCAGTGGCTTTTTATTCAGCTTTACAAGCATGGACTTGCTTATAAGAAAGAGGCACTTGTAAACTGGTGTCCGAAATGCAATACTGTTCTTGCAAACGAACAGGCAGCAGGCGGAGTATGTGAGAGGTGCGGAAGTACTGTTGAACAGAGAAACATGAGTCAGTGGTTTTTCAAGATAACTGATTATGCAGAGGAACTTCTTCAGGGTCATGAAAAGCTCGACTGGCCTGAACGTACTAAAAGTATTCAGAAAAACTGGATTGGAAGAAGTACGGGTACTGAAATTTCATTCAAAGTTGAAAATTCAGACGAAATTATTTCAGTTTTCACAACAAGAGCAGATACATTAATGGGACTTTCATATATTGTTCTTGCTCCTGAATCTCCTCTTGCACTTAAACTTACAACTCCTGAACAGAAAGAACAGGTTGAGGCTTACATTCAGCAGGCAATGAAGAAAAATGAAATAGAACGTTCAAGCACTTCTGCTGAATACGAAAAAACAGGTGTGTTTACAGGTTCTTATGCGGTACACCCTCTTAACGGCAAAACCGTACCTGTATGGATAAGCGATTATGTTATTGCAAGCTACGGAACAGGTGCAGTAATGGCTGTACCCGCACACGATGAAAGAGACTTTGCATTTGCTGAAAAATTTGGTCTGCCTGTTCATAGGGTAATAACAGCAGGGGACGGAACAGAAACACTTCCTTTCTGTGAAAAAGGTGTACTTATAAACAGCGGTAAATATGACGGAATGAATTTCGAGGAAGCTAAAAAGGCTATGACTGCTGACCTTTCCGAAATGGGAATGGGCAGTGAAAAAGTAACTTACCGTCTCAGAGACTGGTCTGTTTCACGTCAGCGTTACTGGGGCTGTCCGATACCTGTAATTTACTGTGACAAGTGCGGAACAGTACCGGTACCCGAAGAAAATCTTCCTGTTGAACTTCCGTATGATGTTGAGTTTATGCCTACAGGTGAATCACCTTTGAAATCCTGTGAATCATATGTAAATACAGTTTGTCCGAAATGCGGTTCTCCTGCAAAGAGGGAAACAGATACGCTTGATACTTTTGTATGTTCTTCATGGTATCAGCTCAGATATCCTGAAAATACAAGAAATGATGTGCCTTGGGGAGAGGATACTGTAAACAAGTTCATGCCCGTTGACAAGTATGTAGGCGGTATTGAACACGCTGCAATGCATCTTCTTTACTGTAGATTTATATATAAGGCTCTTCGTGACATGGGATATGTCAAAGGAGATGAACCTTATCCGTCACTTGTTCATCAGGGTGTAATATTCGGACCTGACGGTGCAAGAATGAGCAAGACAAGGGGAAATACAGTTGCACCTGATGACTATGTAAGCAAACACGGTTCTGACGTTTTCAGAACTTACCTCGCATTCGGCTTTGACTATTCCGCAGGCGGTGCATGGAAGGACAGCGGTATAGAAGGCATAGCAACATTTTTCAGAAGATTCAGCCGTATGATTGAGGAATATATTTCCATATCCGACAAGGGCGGAGAATACAAGGCTGACAATGCAACTGACAGGGTAAGACATCAGACTATAAAAGCTGTTACAAATGACGTTGAAGCATTTCATTTCAATACTGCTGTTGCAAGACTTATGGAATTTTGTACAGCTATAATAAAGTATCAGTCATCAGGTGACAGAAACGCACCTTTTGAACGTTCTCTTGTGGAAGATTTCATTAAGATGATAGGTATATTCGCTCCTCATTACGGTGAAGAAATGTGGTCTGCAATCGGAAACGAATATTCACTTTTCAATCAGTCGTGGCCTGTATACGATGAGGCAAAGACTGTAAGCAATGAATTTGAAATAGCTGTTCAGGTATGCGGAAAAATAAAGGACAGACTTGTTATTTCCGCTGACAGTACCGAGGAAGAAATAAAACAGAAAGCCCTCAGTCTTGAAAAAGTAAAGAGTGCTATTGACGGAAAAACTATAAAGAAAGTAATCGTCATAAAGAACAGACTTGTAAATATAGTAGCAAACTGATATGAACCTTAAAGAAAATTTTATCAGGGAACTTGCCAAATCTGGTGAAAATTACGTTTCAGGTGCGGAATTTGCCGAAAAAATGGGTGTAAGCCGTAATGCAGTATGGAAAGCTGTAAAATCACTTGAAAATGACGGATTTAAAATAGATTCCACTGCAAAAGGCTACAGGTTTTCTTCTGATAACAACAGGCTTTCTGCCGAAATTATAGGGACTTATTTGAAAACGTCCCTTATCGGCAGAAAGATTACTGTTTTTGAAAGTATTGATTCCACTAATAATTATGCTAAAAAAACAGCCTCTGACGGTGCTGAACATGGTACTGTAATAGTAGCGGATACTCAGACGGCAGGCAGGGGCAGACTCGGAAGAAGTTTTGTTTCTCCTGAAAATACAGGTCTTTATATGAGTATAATAATAAGACCTCATTTTGACTTGCAGACAGTTTCTCTTATTACTTCCGCTGTTGCCTGTGCGACTTCGGAAGCGGTAGAAAAATTATGCGGAGTAAAGACAGGTATAAAATGGGTCAATGACCTTTATATGAACGGTCGCAAGATATGCGGTATTCTTACCGAGGCTACACTTGACCTTGAAATGAAATCCCTTGACTATGCTGTTATAGGCATCGGAGTAAACGTGAGAAAATGCGATTTCGGAGAGGAACTCAATAAAACAGTCACTTCCGTTGAACAGGAAACAGGAACTGTTATTGACAGAAATGTTCTCTGTGCGGAAATTCTGAACAGTACCGAAAAATATCTTGATATGATTAAAAGCCGTGAATATCTTTCGTATTATCGTGAAAGAGAAATCCTTACAGGTCACGTTATAACGGCAAATGCAGGAAATGAAAAAATTATCGGAAAAGCAGTCGGCATTGATGAAAATGCAAATCTTGTGATTATACTTGATGATGGTACTGAAAGACATCTTTCATCAGGTGAGGCAGGATTTTGCAGAATAAAAAAGTAACTGATACTTATACCGCCTTGTGATTTCTACAGGATAAATCGGAATTTAGGTGGTGGTACAATGTGAAAAGAGTTTCCTTGATTATATTAGTTTCATATATTTCTATTGAATTATTCTTACAAGGATACTATATGTATTATGGTGGACAACCAATATATTTTTGGTTATCTGTGTTCTTAGAAATAATCTCTATTGTATCATTGCTTGGAATAAAATCGGGAATAAGTCATTTTCTTTCTATCAGATATATTTGTAAAAATGGAATATCTGCTAAAGCGGTGATAAAGGATTATCATGTTGAATACTATAGAATGAAAACTTATTATCCAATTATTCAGTTTCGTGATACTTCAAATATTTCGTACAAATATCAAAGTAAGGTAGGAATGAGCATACTTCCTCGAAAATATAGGAAAGGCTCTAAAATTAAAATCGCATATATAGAAAACGAACCGAATGAATTTGTTATTATTCCAGCTTATTACTATCATTCGTTATTAGAGATGGTCATGTTTGCATTTATTGGAATACCATCTGTGATTAGTTCTATTATATTAGTGATATGCTAAATTCTGATTTATATGAGTAAATCAGTATAATAATAAAGTCCGAATCCAGTTTTTAAGCTGATTTCGGACTTTTTTCTTATATGTGTACGGGTGATGGAGAAGTATTTTTTTCTATTCTGTTTTTTTCGGCATTGTATATTCTTTCGGCATATTCTTTTATTTTATTGCAAATCCACATATAAGCGGTAGTATTTTCGGAATAGTCAGCCTCAGCGTACATATTTATTCTGCCGTCCCTGCGGAGTTTTTCAACCTGTTGGAATGATTTTTCGTCACCTTTAGGATAAATTGCAAAAGTAGAACCGTTTCCCTTGTTTATAACCGAAAATGCAGGAATATCACTTGGACCGTCAGCAATATAAATCATGTTTTCAAATTTTACACGTCTGTATTCTTCCGGAATTTTACTGTTCACGTCAACACCGTCACGTTTTCCGACACCCTTGTTTATTTCAAACAAAGCCCTTGTTTTTGAAGTATTGTCAAGAGCATAAATAATTTCGCTTATAACCTTGTTACCGTTTTCGTCTGTTTCGTCAAGAAATTCACAGCCCCATATATTTTCAACGTATTCACTTACAATTGAACCTCTTATGGTCTGGGCAGTTCCTGTACTTACGATATAGTGTTCTACTTTTATGTCGTATTCCCTGTATTTAGGGTCATCTTCGACTATTTTCTTTGCAGTCTGGAATATTTCAGGAACTCCTTTATAGAAGTTCAGACTTTTTCCGTATTCAAAGAGTTTCTGATTGTTAAGTCCTTTGAATCTGCCGTCTTTTGCGTATCTTATGAGAAAATTAAGATAACAGGTATCCTTGTTTATTCTCATTCCCTTTATATCGGGATTATCGGAAAGAGAATCAACTTCTGCCCAGAAATCCTTTGAATCTATACCATACTCATTGAAAATAGGAGTCTGCATATATTCGCTTATAAGGGTCTTGTCAAAATCCCATATGAGAGCAATTATATTTGCCATAAAAATCACTTCCTTTAACAAATATGACAATGGACGGCATTTTAAAGCCGTCCATATTTTCAGTTGTTCATACCTAATTCTATTGCCTTGAAATTATTTGCAATAAGATGTGCCTTAGTTGGCGGTACAACTTTTTCTATGGCTTTTTTTGTCGTTTCAAGACTGAAAAGCCCTGTTTCCTTTATGAGTTTGCCGAGAAGAATTATGTTTGAACCGCCTTTAAGCTGGTTATCCTCTGCGAGTTTTGAAGATGGTATGTAGTGACAGGTTATATCAGTGCGGTCACTTTTTGTTTCAATCAGTGTACTGTCGATAAATGCAGTTCCACCTGGTCTTACATCATTTATGAATTTATCAAATGAAGGCTGGTTCATTGCGATAAGTATATCAGGAGTAAGAACAAGCGGTGAACCTATTGGTTCATCAGAAATACATACTGAACAGTTACAAGTACCGCCACGCATTTCAGGACCATATGAGGGAAGCCATGAAAGTTCCTTATTATCCATAAGACCGCAGTAAGCAAGTATTTTTCCTGCAAAAAGAATACCCTGTCCGCCGAATCCTGCAAGAAGAATTTCAGTTGTAGCCATTATTCATTTCCCCCTTTTTCACTGTGAGAAAATACACCTTCAGTAACGTCCTTGTATACTCCGAGCGGATAGTACGGAATCATTTCGTCCTGAAGTCTTTTTATTGCCTCAAGAGGAGTAAGACCCCAGTTTGTAGGACAGGTTGAAAGAACTTCGACTATTGAAAATCCTCTTTTTTCTTTCTGATTTTCAAAGGCTTTCCTGATAGCTTTTTTTGCTTCCCTGACGTGCGGAACAGTATCCACTGCAACACGCTGTGCGAAAGCCGTACCTGTAAGTGTAGAAAGCATTTCGCATACTTTTACAGGGTATCCTGCAAGTTCAGGGTCACGTCCGTAAGGGGTGGTCTGTGTTACCTGTCCTGGAATTGTTGTGGGAGCCATCTGACCGCCTGTCATGCCGTAGATAGTATTGTTTATGAATATTACAACAATATTTTCCCCTCTTGTTGCAACGTGTACTGTTTCAGCAGTACCTATTGCGGCAAGGTCACCGTCACCCTGATATGTGAATACAAACTTATCGGGATTGGTTCTCTTTACTCCTGTAGCAACGGCAGGAGCTCTTCCGTGAGCAGCCTCAATCATGTCGCAGTTAAAGTAATCGTAAGCCATTACTGAACAGCCTACGGGACATACTCCGACAGTATCGCCCTCAATACCCATTTCATCAATTACTTCACAAAGTATTCTGTGTACGATTCCGTGAGTACAGCCTGGACAGTAATGTGTAGGTATATCAATCAAAGACTTTGGTCTTTCAAATACAACAGCCATTATTCAGCACCTCCGATTTTTTTAATCTGTTCGAGAATTTCAGCAGGTGTAGGTACTACACCGCCTGTTCTTCCGAAAAATTCAACAGGCTTTGAACAGTTTATTGCAAGTTTTATGTCGTCAATCATTTGTCCCATTGACATTTCAACGCTTAAAAGTTTCTTAGCAGTCTTGCAAGCCTCATTGATTTCTTTTACAGGATAAGGCCATAACGTCTTAGGACGGAAAAGACCTGCTTTTATTCCTGCTTCTCTTGCGGAATTTACTGCCGATTTAGCTACTCTTGCGGTTGCACCGAATGCACATACAAGAATATCGCAGTCTTCTGTAAGATAGAGTTCGGCATCTGTTTCAGTCTGCTTGATTTTTTCGTATCTTTCAAATCTTTCGTATACTGAATTCTGGAGTTCGTCAGGTTTGAGATAAAGAGAATTTATTATATGGTGTTCTCTTTTGAAACCGTGACCGTTTGCAGCCCAGCCTGATTTATCGTAAGCGTCAGGATTTATTTCGGGGAATGAAACAGGCTCCATCATCTGACCGAGTAAGCCGTCTGCGAGTATCATTGCAGGCATTCTGTATTTGTCAGCACGGTCAAAAGCCTTGACTACCATATCAACCATTTCCTGAACCGATGCAGGAGCAAACACAAGGAGGTGAAAGTCACCATGACCCAATGCTCTTGTAGCCTGCCAGTAGTCAGCCTGAGAAGGCTGTATACCGCCCAGTCCCGGACCGCCTCTTTCTACGTTGATTATTACGGCTGGAAGGTCTGAGCCTGCTATATACGAAATACCTTCACTTTTGAGTGAAATTCCCGGAGATGATGAGGAGGTCATAGCTCTTACACCTGTTGAGGCTGCACCGAGTACCATGTTTATTGCAGCAATTTCAGATTCTGCCTGCAAGAATACACCTCCTGCCTTATGCATACGCTTTGCCATATATGCGGCAAGTTCTGTCTGAGGGGTTATAGGATAACCAAAAAAGCATTTACAGCCTGCTCTTATTGCGGCTTCTGCAAGTGCTTCATTGCCTTTCATAAGATTTCTTTCCAAAGCTTTTACAGCTCCTTTCAAATATTTGTAAATTTATTTTTCTACTACTATTGCACAGTCAGGACACATAATTCCGCACATTGCACAGCCTATGCACTTGGTTTCATCAGTACACACCGCATAAAAATATCCCTTTTTGTTACGCTTCTCTTTTTGGAGGGCAACAATTTTTTTCGGACAGGCTGTAGTGCATAATGCAC
>Ga0326514_10001875_pt1 | contig 13490 bp, 1 predicted proteins | sample 3_2548_0518_D_FD_203653 | JGI IMG/M metagenome (GOLD analysis project Ga0326514, IMG submission 203653) | Bovine rumen microbial communities from UC Davis, California, United States - 3_2548_0518 | ecosystem: Host-associated > Mammals > Digestive system > Stomach > Rumen | place: USA: California...
TACAAAGATAAACCTATTTTAAGAGAATTTTGTGAACGTGTGATTAAAGCATATGGTTCAGTAGATCTTACTAAGGTAGATCCTAATCGTGAAAAAGAATCACCTAAAAAAATAATTTGAAAAAAAAAGAACCGCATTGCTGCGGCTCTTGCTCTGGCAGGGGAGATGCTCAATCCCCTGATTTCTCATTAGTCTGCAAGTACGCCATCGACGTACTTGTGAACAACGAGGATCTTGTCGCTCACGCTGTCAGCGATGACGTGACGATACGTGTCGTTCTTCGTGTCACGGAGAATGAACACGCCCTTCACATTGCCAACGTACTCGAAACGGGTCTCGGCAAGACCCTTATCAGTAAGACGGAACACGCGGCCATCCTTAAGCACCAGTTTAGTCATGATTATTACCTCGATTAGTTAGACTTTGTTTGATCTATACGTCAGATCACCTTTGTTATATATAGTTGTTTTATTTTAGTCTACACTAAAATAAACAGACATGCATCTACTCCAGATGAACTGGAGTAGATGCATATATCAGCTAAATATCAGAATGCTATTTCTTATGTATGTCAAATGGATAATCGAAAGATCTGGTTCTTGTTTGTGTGCCGGTAGCAGTGTTGTTGATAACTGGTGAAGATTTAGAAGTATCAGATAACTTATCAGCAATAGTTTGTAATATAGGAATCAACTGTGATAATGCATCAGTTTCTGAAGTATTTTTCGGAGCTGATTTTAGAGTTGTTTCAGTATTACCGACTTTTTCATCAGGTACAGTTTTCTTATTATTTCTAATATCTCTTAATAATCCACTGATTATCTTAAGTTCTGCTAATTGCTGGTTACCTATACTGCTGGTATCTGTTCCAATATTACCAGAAGCAACACTATCGGTTGTTATTACCGGAGGTTCAGTAGATACTGGTTTGGATTCAGTAGTTGTTGTACTAACAGTAGATTGAGAATTTCTATCCTGTAATGCATTATCTACAGCTGAATTTACTACTCCAACATCACTATTGGCATTACCAGTTGCACCTTGAGCTGTTTCAGAAGATTTAATATTATTATCAGCAACCTGATAATAACTGGATGATCCATTTGCATACTCAGGTACACCACTCTTATCAGGTAAAGACTTAGCATACGACGGTATATAATCAGCATCTGGTGTTGACTTAGCACCTGATTGAATATTATCCGTAATATTATTACCTTTGCTGTCTTTAACTTCAACGTCAGCATCAGACATAGGAGGCATGTGAGCTTTACCATTCTTATCTTTTAAGGTTAATTTAACACCTTTTCCTCTAAGCCATTTTTCAGGATCAAGAAATTGTCCATTTTTCAATAATGCGAAATGTAAGTGAGAAGTCCAACCTCTATGAGGTAAACCATTTTTACCAGATATTCCTGCCTTAGCAATCAGTTGACCAGCTTTGACTTTATCTCCTTTCTTTACCAATACCTGACTATTATGCAGATATCTTGCTTCCAGTCCATCGTCTTGTTTAATACGTACCCAATTGTATAATCCGCCAGCTTGAATAACAGTACCCGGTGCAGCTGCATATATAGGATCACCCATACCAGCACGCAAATCAATACCCATATGATCTGTTGTACCACCGCCGCTTGGACGAGGTCGTTTGCCGAATTGCGATGTTATAACTGGAGCACCAGTAGGGCATACAACATCACCTGAATTGGTCATATCTCCATATAAATCTTTTGCACCCTGAACAGTATTATCAACAATTGCACCAACATTACCAGTAGAAGCGTTTTTAGCGAAATCAATAGCAGATGTAGTGAATGCTCTTCCAGCTTCAAGCATTCCGTTACCAACAGCTTTTGCAGTATCTTTTGCTGATTCCCAAAGACTCTTTTCGTCAAGAGTATCTACAACACTCTTTCCGTCATCGTCTTTATCTACCATCCGGTGATACCAATCCATTGCGAATTTCGCACGTTGCTGTAATTCAGCAGGATTATTCATCGCAGCAGGTTTCTCGTAACATTTGAGAATTATTTCAGTAGCACGAAGTACATTCGAACTGTGAATTAATTCATTCTTTTTCTTACGAGATAATCCGCCGAGATTATCCATTTCGTATTCTACAAATTCAATCTGTGCTTCAGTGTTTCCTACAGAAACATGCTTGGAGTGAGTATATCTCCAAAGATATTCCTTTCTCGTATGGAAAGTCCATTGACATAATCCATAACCAATTCCATCAGGATTCGTAAATGCTTCTTTATTTTTATCTACCTGTTCAGTATACTTTTTACTTATAGATAAATCATCTGATAAATCATCTTGCATTCTGTTACTGGTAAGACGAGACTCTTTATACATGTTTCCAATTAATCCAGCAATAGCTTGGTCAGACCACCCTTTGGATTTGAAATACTTCCAAATCTTCTTGGCTGTCTCTAGCTCATCAGTGCTTACTCCACCTGACTTAAAGCTGTCATCATTAGAATCAAATCCTAAAAATTCTTTGGCTTTATCAAAAGCACCGCCGACAACTTTTTTACCAGTATCATACACCGCAGATACTCCAGATTTTACAGTATCTATTGTTCCAGATACTCCATCTGAGATAGTATCAAACAGTGATTTACTTTCGGTAGAAGTTTCTGTATCTGTATTAAGTTTACCGCCTTTGGATAACGTATCAAATACGCTGGAAACAATGGATATCTTCTTAAAGATGTTGTATAATAACAAGTCAGTTGAAGATGAAAGAGGTTCATCCAACTCTTCGTCTGTTATGTCAACTTTCTTAAGAGATTCTCTGACTTTGTCTCCGCTTAAAATTGATTCTACTAATCCGGCAGTATTCTGACCATACACACTGTTGATTGCGTCTATTGTAAGATCATTGAAACGTGTACCAGGTTTGTGAGGAAGAATAGTTTCAGCGCCTGCTTCACCAGCTAAAATATTTTTAGCTAATTTAGTAGGAGTATTGACTACGCCACCATCACGAGTTATAACGCCACCAGATGCAAATTTCTTTACGGGTTCTTCTTTAGGTTTACCTGCGTCAGGATTACCATATTCAGTTGCATGAACATAAGAATAACTTTCATGTGCAGCTAATTGATTATCACCGTTAGCAGTTCTTGGAGCTTTGGTATTTTGAAGTGAAGCTTCAGATTCTGAAGTGAATGATGAACTTCTCTCCTCTCCACCCATAGCACCAGATGCTGCTTTTGCTTCTCTTTCTTTCTTCTGCTTTTCAGCTAATGCATCTATTCTCGGTTGTGCTTTTTCTTTAGCTTTTGCAGCTTCTGCCTTTTGATCATCTATCTGTTGTTTCATCCAGTCATCATAGCCTTTTTTATCAGGTGTTAACTTAGAAATACCAGATAACTGTTTCTTAACTTCGTCAACGTATGCTGTAACAACGGCAATAAATTCCATTTCAGGAGCCTGATCAATATTCTCAAGAATATCCCAGTTATCAGACCATGAAGTTTCAATGTTCTTTAAGTTAACTATCTTACCATTACCAGCAGAGTGCTGTTGTTCGATAACTTTAGTTAATATCCAGAACATCGGAATGAAACGTTTATCGTACCATTCTCTTAAGTACTTTAATTTCTGTTCACGATAATACGGAGAATCGTTATTGGTCAGTAAACCACTGTCAAATGATCCACCAATACGTGTTAAAATCTCTTTAATCTTATCATCTTCTAACTTTTCGCCATGATACCAATAATCGAATGTTACTTTTTCAAGCCATGAATAACCAAGATCGTATGATCTGCTTCCTTCTCTGTTTCCTGATACTTTTGATACATCAGTGCTATCTGAATATCTTCCATATGACCAATACTTTAACCGTTGCCAGTTAGTATGCTGAGAAAATTTCAGATTGATAAAGTTAAACTTTTTAAGGTTATCTTTAAGTTCTGATATCTTAGCATTCTTCAGTGTAAACTTAGCCTTATTGGAAATATTCTGATCAACCTGAGATAACTGTGCTACGGTAGCATTATCAGCTTTGATAGAAGTTTTAAGTATATCTTCTTCTGCTTTATCTTTCTCTTCTTCTCTTGCTTTTATTACACCTAATGCATTGGTCTTTAATTTAGCAGTACTTCCACCATTCTCAATATAAGTCAGTTCAAGATAAAACTTCTTGAATGATGTCTCATCGAGAGTTAAACGTTTGTTCTTTGTACTACTCGAAACACTATCTGCTTCTTTCTTAAATGCTTCTAAAGCTTCTTCTTTCTTTCCATCAGGTATTGCATCTACATCAAACTTATCACCAGTTTCACCAGAGTATTGACGTACAGCCTGTATGAATATCGCGAAGATAGGCATAAAGGTCATATTAAACCAATCAAACAGATACTGTGATTTAGCATTATACTGTTTAGCATAAAATTGTTTGGTACTAGCGTTATCAATGCCATCAAGGAATTGATCTATCTTATATGCTACGTCACGTCCAGCAAAACCAGCACGATGTGCTACATATTCTCTATCGCTTGCACCCCAAGCAGTGAATCCTAAAGCAGAAGCTATATTGATTAACCTAATACGAATTTCAGGATTAGATATATCTGATTTCTTATCAAATATCTCCTGACCCAATAATTCAAGTTTATCAATAATTTCATCTAAGGATTTTGTATTTTCTTTTATCTTTGCAGGATCAAAGATAGTTTTACTTAAATTATAATAAGTATAACGTACTTTCCAATTTAACTGATTATCAGATTTGTATCCAGTTAACCATCTGTAGAACTTAATACCAGTTTGGGTTATCATACCTGCTGGACTATAAGTCCAAAGTTTAACTGCTGCTCTTGCCCAAAACGATCTTGGACCATTTTCACCTTTCTGAATACCAGTTGCCATGTATTCAAGAAGAGATTTACTGCGTCCTAATTTCTCATTGCTTGCTATCGTCTTATCTTTATCAGCACTGTGTAAGAATTTAACAAATCCTTCCAGTGATAATACATATTTCTCACAATCGGCTTTCTTTAACTGTTTCTCAGTTTCAGCAGAGAACGATTTGATAACACCTTCTCTTTGTTCTTCAGGAACATCTTCTACATCAAACTTGTCAACGGGTTTCTTAGCGAATACAGAACCAAGTACTAAGAATGAACCTAATACCATTTTGAAACGTTTGATGTACCAGGTATAGATATAATCTTCTGCTTTCTGTCTGGCAGCCTGTGCATCTAAACCTGCTTCTTTTTCAGCAACTTCAGCGAAATCATCAACATCGATATCAGCATCGTCTAATAAATCTTCGATAGCATCGAATAAGTCATCTTTACCAAGTTCACCTTTCTTATGATGAATAATTGGTCCGATCTCTTTTTCGAAATCCATTAAATCATGTACATCAACTTTTTCATCAATACCATAAACTACTACTTTTGCTTTGTGCCATGCGTCTTCATAGTTGGTTGAATTAAGTCCCATCCAGTGACCTAATTTCTTCCACGGTGTAAGACTCAGTTTAACAGCACCAACCAGAGATTCCATTGAAAATGATCCAGCGGCTTTTGCCAAATCCCAAGTAGCATCAAGCCAGTTCCAATTTTTAAAATTGTACCAAGCCTGTGATAAATTAGTTTTGGTATCGCTGTAGTCAAAGTTCTCATCAGTAAGTTTACCAGATTCAAGAGCTTCAGTTGCTGCTCTCTCACCTACTGTCATATTCTTCTTTTTCTCTTCTCGCTCTTTCTTATCTTTCTCTAACCAAGCTTCAAATTTCTTATTATCTGTAATATCAAATTCTTCATTGTACGATTTCTTATCATTCTTTAACTGATCAAGTAATTTCTTGTATTCCACTAAGAGATTGTCCTGATTTTCATAAGGAATGATAGTAGGATCAGGGAAATCATCATCAGGAGTTCCTTCAGGACTATTCTGCTTGATTAAAGCAGCATAAGCCATAAACGGAGCTAAGAACCTGTAGGTGTACCATGCCTGTAAATATTCTTTGCGTTTATTCTTAGTAGCTTGATCTTCTTTGAACAGTACACTGGTAGTCAGAGATGATGTTGCACCAAACCCTACATTTCGAGCAAATGCTTCAAGATCATCCATATCGATATGCTCTTGTTTAAGCATTGCTTTGAATGTAGCTTTTTCGAGATCTTTTATATAATCCTCGTAAGCGAATTCATATACTGTTCCTTTCTTATCAAGTCCGTATGCAGGGAATCTTACACGCTGCCAACGTAAATCTATAGGATTTTGTTTCAGCATGTCGTATGCCATTAAACCAACAGTAACACCTGTAGCAACCCAACCAACGAGAGGTATCATACCTGTAACACTTGCTAATGCAAGACGGGTAGCAGCCATTCTTGCGGTATTAGCTACAACAGCTCTTCCAGCACCATTAACGAAAATAGTACCAGCAGTGCCTCTTGCCATGCCGTTAGCAGCAGCTCTTGCTGCAGCACGTTCAGCAAGACGACGTTGCCCTGCAGTCATTGCCGTATTAGCTGTTGAATTAGCAACAGGACCACCTGTATAAGGTCTGAATCCAGCTTGCGCCCCAGTAGTTGCAGCAGGTTTTTTAGTGAACCAACCTTTAATAGTATTGCCAGCACTCTTAAGACCAAACCAAGACTTTTTACCATTAGCAAATGCTTCTCCAGCTTTACCTTTGAATGAACCCCATGCTTCACCTAATTTACCTTTAGCAGAAGATGTTGCTCCGCCAACAGCAGTGCCTAATCTGGAACTAGCTATCTTACTCCAGAGTTTGGCCATTCTCCCAGGAGCCCCAGGAACAGGAGGTGCACCACCGCCACCTTTTAACCACTTTAACATTAGGAGATCAGAAAGTACATCTCCGGCTTTACCAAAGAATCCACTTCCCTCTTCATCTTCTTTCTCTTCCTTAGCTTTTTCTTCTTGCTTCTTCTTATCTTTCTTTTCTTCTGCTTTCTTCTTCTCTTCTTCTTGCTTTTCTTTCTTCTTCTTTCTCTCTTCTACAAGTTTGGCATGACGTTCCAGATAATCTTCATACGAACCATCACGATCACCATCACCATCTTTATCGCCCAATATAGGTTCTTTAGGAATAGGTATTCTGGTATATAACAGATGATAGATATCAAGTAATTTATCAGTGATTAATTCCTGAATATCTTTTCTTCCAAGAAACAGTGAATCAGTACTGCCAGTAATAGCTTCTTTAATAGATCCTGCGATAGATCTTACAAGGTCTATACCACCGCCAATGATTCCAGTGACTAAATTCTTAGCACCAGTTACAACAGTTTTGATTCCAGTTCCAATACCTTTTACAACGCTAGTTGCTCCATGCAATAAAGAAGAACCAGCCATTAACAGAAGACTTTTATCACCGTTCTTACGAAGTTTATAACCTTCAGCATCATAGAGACCTTCCTGAAGATTCTCTTTGGTGATTAAGCATCTTGGTTTACCATCAGCAGTTTCATATACTTCATCATCAATTCCAAATGCTGATTTTATTATTTCAGGTGTTTTACCATCTTTGAGATAATAGTAATCACCATTCTTAATCCTGGTACCTTCCAGTTTACGTGTTAATCCTGTCTTAGAATTAGCATCTTTTACATAAACATCGATGTACTTACTTCTACCAGTTATTACTTCTCTGGTTAAGAACTTTCCAAGTTTGAATCCACTGGAAACTACATTCTTAGCGATACCATAACCACTGGATATAGCACTCCCAATAATAGTTAAACCATCGCTGATGATGTTCTTACCCATCTCACCGACAATACCTAATTTGCCTTTAATAGGTGTACCGTCGAGTTCAATAAGTCCTGCATCAAGATCAGCTTGTTCAATTGCTATATTACCACCTTTATCACCGTTCTCAGGTACCTTTCTCCACCAAACAGGTTTAGTAATATCTGAAGCTGCTTCTACTATTTTACCATCTTCATATTGAAGTAAATTAGATGCAATATCTTTGGCAGATACAAGCATTTTTGCTGCATTTCTTCTGGAGTACACATCGACGTTGCGTTTATTGAGTTTGTTCAAGAATCTAAACGGAGCGTTGATGATATTCATCGCTTTATGAAGAGGTCTGAATTCTTTAATAGTATCAATAACAGAACCTAAACCGTGACGAAGTTTTCTACCAAATTTTCCAAAGAAAGTGTTGATAGGTTTTCTTTTATCATCGCAAAGAAAAGGTAAATCGTTTTCAGTAATTCTAAGTGTGCCATTATGATCCCAAACAGGTCCTTTGATATCAGCTACTGAAGTAATTCGTTTGGTCATTGCTTCATCAAGATAAAGACCAGCTTCAAAATCGCCAGGAGTAACTAATAGCTTTAACGGTAACTTTTCATCTCTTGGATCTCTATAAACAGCGCATACGTCGTTGAATAAGAAATTCTTAGCAGTTTGCCAGACAGCTGAAATAGGAGCAGTTATAGTTTTAGGAATGAAGCCAAGTACTCGTCTTGCAAATCTTCCTACCTTTCTTGCGAAAGAAGAAATCGGTTGTCTGTCTTCATCGCACAGACCAGCTTTGATATTAGCTTCGGTGATTACAATTTCACCTTTATAGTTGAATACTATTCCTTTGATATCATCAACAGATTTGATTCTCTTCTTTAAATCAGGATCAGAATACAATCCATCTTTGAAATCTTTTTCAGTTATTAAAGGCTCAGGTAACGGGTCATCTTTATTCTTAGGTAATTCATATACATCAAATACACGATTACGTGCAAACGAATCAGCTGCATATATCGGAGAGCATAAGAAATCAGCAACTACATCTTTGAGATGATTTAATTTACCTTCAAGAGTATATTTATCTCTAAGATTCTTATACTTCTTTTCAAACCAATCTCTTCCATCAGACATCTTTTTGAGAATATCTACATCAAGAGATCCGATACCACCTATAAATGACTTATTTTTTAACTCACGAAGTACTTCTAACTGAGCAAAGAGAATTTCTTTGACAGAAGACTGTACAGTAACATTATCAGAATTTGATTTCTTTTGTTCAGTTTCAGTAGTAACAGTAGCACCATCAGCAAATTTCTTAACATCAATTCCTAATTCATCCATAGTGGACTGATTAGGCTTTAATGCTCGTATAGCTCTCTTAGCTGCTGCCTTACCAAAGGTCATTGATATTGCATTGAACAGCAATTTCTTAAAACGTTCATTGGCTTTGTGAGGGAGAATAGTTTCAGTACCTGCTTCTCCAGCAACACCGGTTCCATTAAGAACACTGGTTATACCTTTAGTGATACCGCCAAATCGTTCAAGCAGAGTACCATCTTTAATAAAGTTACCACCTTTAGCGTGTTTTTGAATACCAGCTGCTGTTCCTTCGTTAGGTTTGATTGCTGATTCAAAATTCAATCCATTTTCGTTTTCTTCTTTTTGCTTTCTCCAAAGTTCATCAAATTTAGATGCTTCGTTGGATAAATCAACATTTATTTTATTAAATTCATTTACTGCTTTTCTTCTTCCAGGCATTAATTTGTCGTATTCTTGCCTGATTTTCATGTTGATTGGTGTTGTTTCAGCATCATAAAAATTCTGTAATGTTCTGATCTGTTTAGCTAAATGCTCAGGTAAATCAACTTTTTCGCCATTCTTTAATTTCTGTCTATACGCAGAAAATTCTGGAGAATTATAAAGTTTTTCTAACTTGGCATCGTGCTCTGCTTTAGCTTTTGAGAATACTTCATCACGTTGCTTTAACAGTTCTTTGACTTTATCATTTGCTTCTTCAGCAGGATTAAGTTTACGTCTGATTTCACGTCTAGCATACTGTAATCCTTCGTATCCACCATGATCAGAAACATATAAGATGTGAATATCGTTTAAAGCACCTTCAAGTGAAGTTAAATGCTTTTCATTCTTGTCGATTAACTCCAGCATTTTAGCTTCAATGCCGGCTTTATAACTTACTGGTTTAGGTTTATTTACAGCTTCATTTAGAACAGAAAATAAAGGAGTTGTTATATCGTCATATCTGACATCTTTAAGATTTTTAGCAAATTCGCTTTCGTATGATTCATGCTCTTCACGGGCTTTATTAAGAATACCTTGGAAAGCAGTTGCACGTTGATCTTTATCAGATATACCGGCTAATTCATCCCAAACAGTTTTCTTGGTAGAAAGACCATTTTCGTCTTTGATTTCATGCTCTTCAAACAGTATAGATAAGTCATTTAAGACAGGCCATGTCTTTATCAGACCATCGATTAATGCATTGTCACGATGCTCAAGAATCCATTCAAGAGCTTTCTTAGCAGATTTAGTATCACCAACGAAATTAGCGATTTCTTTAGATGTTATATCTTTTCTGGGCTTACCAGCATCATCACCTTCAGTATAGAAGAATAAGTCAGCTAACGGTTTAGTGTCTTCATGATCAAGTAAGAATTTATAAATAGCAGGAAATATAGAACTTGTAGCATTATCTATAACTGAACTTATCTTCTCTTTACCGGATTTAAATACTTCTTTAACAGAATCTACTTTATTATCGAATCCTTCTTCGAAATTCTTTCTGGCTTCTTTTGCTTCGTCATCAGTTTTCCCAAAGACGTGTTTTTGAATAAATTCATCTACACCGCCAGCCCATCCCTTAGCTCTGTTAAGTCCATTCTTTATACCAGTAGGTGAAAACCAATCAAAGATTTTATCCCCTAAAGTTTTCTCTCCTTCGTATTCCCAAGGTTTCTTGTCTTTATAAACATCAGAATTGAGAGCATCATCAAAATCTATTTTAGCTATATCGCCATATTTTAAAAGATAAACTTTGTGCCAATCAATCTCAAGAGAACCAGATCTATCTCTTGTGCCAAGTAAATTAATGAAATCTGTGTGACCTTGCTCATCAGCTCTTACCAGAGCTCGCATTATCTGTTGTCTGGTAGTCTCTCTGATATCTTCAATCTGATTTTGGAATCCTCGAATAGCAGCCTGATAAGGCTTGCCATTATCCATGAAGAATTCCATAAGCCAGTTAGCTACTGCTGTAGGATTACGACACTGTTTGAAGCCATAATTCCATAATTCTTCACGTTCATTTATCGTTTCACCTTTAGCAACTTTCTCAATGAGACTGAGAGCAGAAGGATCAAGAATAATCATCTTGCCACTTAAAGCAAGACTTTCTTTGAAGATTTCAAGATCCATGCCAACTTGCTTGGCAGATATTCTCAGACGCTCACGCTTCTTGGAATACATTTGAGCAGCTTCAGAATCTTCAGCTTCATTACCGTTGTAAACATCATTCAACAGTTCCATTGATTTCTGATGATTATCGGTTAACTGAGCTACTCTGAATTTCTTACTGCCCAATGACCTTGCAACATTACGGTCAAACATGGTCTTTTCAGAAACAAATTCCTGGTTCTTGAAATCCCATTTCTGTTTGCCGTTATCTTTGCCGGTAGCAATCATTTCAAGGAAACGCGTTTGCATGGACAGATAACCAGGGATTATCTGTTCAATAGTCTGAATAGTTTTATTGGTTAATTTACCAGCTGAATTTAAACGTTGATAAGTAATATTTTCAATATCGTTTTTATCATCGAAACTAGGTAATATCTGATCTAACAGACCGCTTCCAAAACCCCATTTATTCTTTTGACGAATTAACTTATCTCTGAGCCAACCTTTAGGATTGGTAAGAAATCTTTCAGCACTGGAACGCACACCTTTTGGAATTTTATTAAGAAGTGATTTAGCTATTCTGGTTCCAGCTACTTTACTCATCATTCCAGCAAATAAGCCAACACCTCTGCCAACGCTGAATAATTCAGGAACTTCTTCCTCATCATCCATGCCCATTCCTTTCATGGAGTTCATAGTTTCGAGCATGGAGCCAGCCATACCTAAACCGCTATTGAGCTGCTCCCACATAGCTAACTTAGGCTCAAGAACATTCTTCATGAAATTTTCACGCATAGTCGTGAAAAGTTCACGTGTCTTACCACCGATAGATGAAAAAAGTTTTTCCTTCATCATCTTCTTGGCAATTTCAGTGCTGGTTATTTTCTGTGCATCAGGTAATCCAGTGTTTTTGGTAATAGAGTCTAAACGCTCCTGAAGCATCTTCTGAGTGTTGACTAATACCTGTAATGTATCCTGTGCTACATAGAAGTGTCTGAATTTTAATTCAAGATCTTTCTTAAGATAAGAAGTAAAAATACTCTTAGTAAAGGAAGACTGATAGAGAATAGAATTTCTTATTGATCCTAATAAGGCAACATCTTCTGCGTGACGGGATTGCGTTAATTTTTCATCAACAACACGATTAACAGCTTCACGCTGTTTATCTTCCATTGCCTGTTCTGTTTGTACTTGGAATACAGTATTCAGAACACTCTCAATGTTAGTATCACGTTGTTTCTGTATACTAGCCTGTTCGTATTTTTCCTCATCAGGAAAATGTTTCTCAAGGAATCCTAACAGTTTCTGGTCAAGATCAAAAGGTACCATACCCTTAGTCTGACGCAGTAACTGCTTAGTTACAATCTTAGTCTGATTAAGCAGAGGACGTGTTTTATCAAGAACATCGCTCTTTAATCTGTCAACTTCACTTTTAGCTTCGGTTACAGTATTATACGCTTCAGATGCTTTAGGCATTACCCGATCGATAGTATCGGCTAAGCCTTGTCTCATTCCTTCAGCAGCTTTAGCTCCAGCATACTTAAGAGTAACTCCGGCTTTATGTAATTTACTAGTGTCTACTGGTTTTCTTTTATCATCATCTGCATTAGGATCAAATGGATTATATTCTCCGATATCACTGTTAAAATCAGGGATATCAAAATCAGCATCTTCCTTGAAAACGTCTTTATCTTTCTTAGCCATAAATTACTCTCACCTCTCTTTATATACTGGAATTGTACAAGGAATAAATTTAAAATTGGAAACCAATTGCATTGTACCTTCAGTAGGTATAAATGCTTGTTTTAATTGTTCAGGATTATCTACATCAATATGGTTGGTTTTCCAATCTTCCAAAGCGTCATCTGTAATAGAATATGGACAGAGTATTCTTACATTGTTCATGACCTGATCTTCAAATAGCGGTTTGAATAAACCACTATCTTCAGTAGTCATTTTACTTAAATCATCCAGAACAATCATGTCCTGTTTTAACCAAAACTTTGATTCTATCTTTTTAGGATCAATACAGAGCGTTTTGATTTTTACACCTTTAAGATAATCGGTTAATATCTTGGAATACAAGACAATATTCTCATCAGTTTCTTTAATAGGAAAAGTATTGATGCTGAATGTTATATTGCCTTTATATTCAGCACGAATATTCTGATCACATAAATTACTATAAAGATCTTTAAGAGTACAACCTAAGTTAGTATCCAAAGCGTAATTAAACATATCGTGATGATATTTCTCATCATAATACATTTTAGTAAGTTCTGCTTCAGTGTAACCTATATATTTAAAAGCGTAAGTAAAAGAACGAT
>Ga0326514_10001877_pt1 | contig 13478 bp, 16 predicted proteins | sample 3_2548_0518_D_FD_203653 | JGI IMG/M metagenome (GOLD analysis project Ga0326514, IMG submission 203653) | Bovine rumen microbial communities from UC Davis, California, United States - 3_2548_0518 | ecosystem: Host-associated > Mammals > Digestive system > Stomach > Rumen | place: USA...
AGAGGGTACGGTTCTAGCTCGTCCGCGTACATGCACTCGTGGAGCATCGAGCGGTAGGTGTAGCAGCCCGCCTTGTACCCGTGCTCGTTCATCCTGTGAATGAAGGCGAGTATCACGTCTGTGAGCTGCCTCTTGCCAATCGAAAGCTGGCCCCTGTCCTCGATGTCGAGGTACACGGGGAGGTCGAGGTAATGTCCAGCGATTATCGACGCGCAATGGTCAGCGTTTTGTATTGCCGTCTCCACGTCGGTTGCCACGGAGTAGTAGTAGACGCCAACGTGAAGCCCGTTGCTGACGGTTGCGTTATAGTGCCGCTCGAACAGGCGCAGCTGGAACTGCTCGGGGTAGCCAGCGCCTATGTCCTCGTAGCCGCCGCACTTGACGATGACTCCGAAGATGCCCCTGCGCCGCTTCCACTCGGCTATGTCGATGTCTGGGTCAGAGTAGCTTATGTCAATCACTAGCTCCTTCATTACTTGCCCTTCAGCTCGTCAAGGAGCCGCTGCGCCTGCGCCGCCTCGGGCGTGAAGTTGTGGTTCTTCCACGCTGCGTAGATGGTGGTCGCGATGGTGATTAGGCCGAACACTACGTTCGCCACCATGCCTTGGTCGAGCGACACCCCGAAGAGTGCCGCGATGTTGACGGCGAGGATGATTGCCGTGCTGATTGTTGCCTTGGTCTTTTCGTCCATGTCATACCTCCTTGTCCTTCGGCGGCTCCATCGGCAGCGCGCGGATGCGCGGCGCAATCTCGTCGATGATGGAATTTCCCCCATCGTCTTTGTACGCTAGGTACAGCTTGTGGTAGACCTCGCGCTCCTCCACGGTGTAGCAGCCCTTGTCCATGCACTTCTCCCAGTTGTCCAGCAGCATCGTTCGGCTCATCGCTAGGATGATGGTGCGCTCGGCGTCTCGCTGCTCGATGATTCTGCGCTCGGCCTCGGCCTGTGCGGTGCGTGCCTCGTCGCGCTTCTCGTCGAAGTGGTCGAGGCGCTTGCCTATCGCACGCTTGACCAGGTACACCACCACGGGCACAGCGAGCATTTCCACGATGCCCGTGATGATGACCGTCTTGAGCATTGGGTCCATCGGAATCTCCCCTCACACAAAGAAAGAGGGGCCCCGAAGGACCCCAATTGGTTGTTCATAGATTGCGTTGCTACTCGCCTTCGCCGTCGGCCACTTCGGGCTCGGGTGCGCGGTGGTCGTAGCTCTTGCAGTCCAGCACGAATCCCTCTCCCGTGACCAGCATCACGGTATGGATGTCAATGGGCGACTTCACGACCTCGGCGAGCACCTGATAGAACTTGACCTCGGCGTCGGCGCGGTCGTCGTACGCCCAGTTGTTGCCGCCGATGGTGCCGTTCTGAATCTCGATGACGATGTACTTGGGTTCCATTTGATTCTCCTAACTTGTTGATAACTTCTGACTGGTCGCGCCCGCAGGTGGAGGACGCGACGCCTTTCGCTGACGTGCGTGCATGGTCGGCTCCCGTCTCTGGTAGTCTTTGGAGTGGCGGCTAGGCTGGCCCCCGAAAAGGGCGTACTCCATGCGCCCCTGCCGCCCATCGATCACATGGAGTCGAACCGAATGGAGCGGTTATGGGCGACTACACCTAGCGTCTTTCATGCACACGGATGACCTCCCTCCCGATGCGCAGCTCATCGGGGGCTGCGCGGCGGTTAGGAGGTCATCATGTTGATGCGCGATTACTACAACGACATCTACCTGCCGAGGTGCAAGGAGCGGCTTCGCGTGGTGACGCAGGCCAGCTACGAGTGCGCATGGCGGCTTTACATCGAGCCGCACATGGCCGACATGGAGCTGCGCGACATCACCCCGAGGTTCCTCGACAAGTGGATTAAGGACGCCGACGTCCATGCGAACGTCTGGCGACAGTTCAAGGCCATGATTCGCGTGGCCTACAAGTACGAGTTGATTGACCGCGACCCGTGCGACCGCGTGCTGAACCCGCCGCCGAAGGGCAAGCCGCAGCCGCCCACGCTGTCCAAGTACGAGATGGAGCGCCTGATGGACGGGTTCGTCGGCCACGTGCTGTACGCGAACGTGTGCTGCTCGTGCCATCTGGGTCTGCGCCGCGAGGAGTCGTTCGGGTTGGAATGGGAGGACTTCGACTGGGAAGACGGCACCGTCCACATCCAGCGCGGCGTGCAGTACGTGTGGGGCGAGGAACAGGTCGTGCCGCCGAAGACGCCGCTGTCTGACCGCAGGCTCCCGATACCGCCAGAGCTGAAGGACAGGATATACCCGCTTCGCGGAACTGGTCGGCTGATGGGCGAGCTGAACGCGATGCAGGCGGCGAACCGCTACCGCTACCACTGCAAGCACAAGGGCCTGCCGTTCGTGCCGATGAGCAACCTGAGAACGTCGTGGGCGACGCACATGGTGAACAGCGGCTACCCGATTACGCTGATAAGCCGCTGGATGGGTCACGCGGACGTGGAGACCACCGTACGGTGGTACACGAAGCCGCGCGAGGAGGATTTGTTGGAGCTGGTCGGTGCGTGGGGCGCGGGCCAGCCGAAGCGCCGTGCCGCGAGTCTGCGACCGAAGCAGGACAGGCCGCGCCCGAAACTTAGGATTCGCGTCGAGACGTGACCCTCTGATATTCTCCGTCGTTTCCCGCGCCCCGTATTCGGCGGGGTGCGGGATTCGGTGTTCTTGCACTCTGCATCGGACTTCTTCACCCCGACCAGCTGTACGGTTGGCAACGAGCACGATCTATACAAGTACGGCAAGTGCGTGATGGTCGAGCTTGTCATTGTTATGACGGAGAGCATTAGCGGTCTGCTATACGTCGGCAAGATTGCTAGTGCGTATGCGCCAAGGATGCAAGCGCAAGTACACACTGCACAGCCTAATGTTTTTGGGTTCGTAAACGCCGATGGCGGTATGTATGTCAAAGACAGCACGGGCGCGACGCACAGCTCTGGATATCAGATTGACATATGGCTTACGTATATGACGGCATGAGTTGTCCGTCAGATAAGTTCGTTTGTAATGTACGTACACGTGCTAGACAGCCAATTCGCTCCCGTCATGGCGCCTGTTGTTCTTATGCTTTTATCAACCCTCATTAGTTTGAATGCGCGTACGTTATTGCCGTTTTGCGCCGTGAAATAAGACTCGGTATCTAACGGGGTAGGAATGTTGTTGAACATAACAAGCATGTCGCCGTTTTGTGTGTCTGGGACGGTCATTTGTGTCGTAAGAAACACGATATGTCCGATTCGTCTGTAGTATGCAGTGTGTACGGTAACGCCTGATGCTGCCGTGTATGTTGGATCCTTAGCAGAGGTCGGGGACACCGAATACTAAACATAGGTCTTGATAGTTGTCCAAGAACTGGCGCTATGTGCCTTACTCTGCAATACTGACTGATTGCCAGACAACCACAGTCTTATCGTACTTTCGCTCCCGTAGAAGTAGAGAGTCATTCGCCCAACCGCGACGTCCATGTCAAAGCCAACCTGCGTTGTGTCACCATAGAAACGATTTCTGTTCACCGAATGTCACACGTTCAATGATGACAGATACGCTACCTGCAAATTATATGTTCTTGATTGCGTTACGCCCGCTTTCGACGTTACGCGTGCTTCGATATCTCCGTTATCGTAAACAGATATGACTACTGGCTCATAGTAAACGTCCTCTGTTTTCATGAGGAAAACGCCAATCATAGCTGCTCTTTTGATTCTGGTTTGGACTGTTTTAGTCTCGCCTGAGGTCATCGTAATCGTGAATTGTCGAATGGATATCTGATTCGAACCCACCGAATGTCATTCGTAGTAAATGTAGGTTATGATGCAGTTTACAATCGTCGTATTTGCGCTAGCGATGATATATCCCCCTTTTTGTGTGTTGTCACCTTTCGCGACGGTCCATGCTCCGACTGGACTAGTAGAAGACCAGTGATGTGGCACAACAGCTATGATTTTGTCATATGTTGTAGGAAGAAAAGATGATGGTATTTCGTAGTATCCGCCAGCACTTGTCGTGATGGTTCCAATGTAAACCCTTGCACTCTTTACCACCGAATGTCATTTGCTATAGCTCTCGCCAATCTGACCATACGCTACTCCCGAAAAATCTCACAAAAAGCTGATACCTGCCTAGTGGCACCATTGCTTGAATGCGTGTGCCACCACCTCCACCAGTGACCGTAATAAGCATACCGCCATTGTTTTGCACAGGAAGATTTGCAGATGCGTTGTAAACATATGCAAACCCCGTCGTAGATATGCTATTTAGGTCGACAGGACCCTCTCTATACACCGAATCCCGGAGGGTGTCGATTTGGCTCTGCACGGTGGCGGGAGTGGCCTTGCTCGCGTTGATGGTCTCGCCCGTGGCGATGGCTGCGGTGGCCTTCATCAAGACGTTTCCGAGCATGAAGTAGTCGCCCACGGCGTGGTTGGTCTTGGCTGTGACGCTCTCCACGTAGGCGATGCTGCCAGCCACGTCGCCGAGGTCGGTGGTGCTTGGTACGGACAGCTCGGATCGCGCGGCGGCTGCAGTCGTGCCGCCAGTGCCGCCCTGCGCCACCGGAAGCGTGCCGAACTGGGCCGCGCCGTTCGCAGCCGTGGCGTAGAGCGCGCCATCGGCCGTCGCCACGTTGTTGACCGCGCTCGTGCCGTTGCCCGTGAGCACGGCGTTGCTCGTGTGCGTCGCCTTGCCCGTGCCGCCCTGGGCGACCGTCACCACGCCGTTGGCCAGCGTGGCGAACTTGAGCTTGAGCTTGCCCCAGAGGTAGGTCAGCCCCGTTCCCGTGAGCGCCTTGAGGTCGTCGGTCACCGTGCCGTCGGCCACGATCGTGTCAATCTGCGTGGTGGTCACGGGGTCGACGCTCACCGTGTCGCCCTTCGGCCCCTTGAGGTTGTGGAACACGAACGATATGGCGCGCCCAAGTGCGGACGGCTGGCCCAGGCTCACGTCCACGCTTGGCGTGCCGATGTTGGCGTCGACCGTGGCCGTGGCGCTCGTTATGACCTTCTGCTCGCGCGCCTCCTCGGCATCCTCCCTTGCCTCCTCTGCCTCCTCGACGGCCTCGGTGAGCGCGTCCACCGTCTCGGGTATCGAGTTGATGATTATCTGCGCGGCGTCGCTGTACGATGCGATCTTCTCGACCTGCCCCGCCACGAAGCAGTGGTATACCGCACGCCCCGTGACCGTAGTCGGGTCGCCGCTCGTGACGATGGCCCACTCGCCAGCGACCATCTTGGTCGGGTCGAAGTCCGAGTACGCGCCCCGCCTCATCTGTATAGCCATGTCTCTACTCCTCCAACATCCACTGGACGGCGAGCATCTCCGTGCCGCTGAGCACGCCCACCGCGTCGTCCCAATTGATATGCATCAGCTGCGGGGAGTGGCGCACCTCGCCGTAGGCCCTCATCCTCTCGAGGTACTCCCCCGTCCTCTCCGCTGGGATGTATAGCCTCCCCGTCTCCTTGCCGTCGACGACCTCGCGCTCGCCCATCTCGGCGAACACCTCGGCCTTGCGCTGGTCGTACTCCGTGAGCTCGTCGCTCAGCACCCTGTAGTTGCGCGCGGCGGCGTAGCCGCAGACGTTGCGCATGTCCAGCAGCGGCTGGAGCGTGCTCCTCATCCCGTCCATCTCGAAGTTGCTGTACACGTGCGGCTCCCTTCTACACGAGCATCGTCTGGTTGCCCGTGACCGTGCTCTTGACGTAGATGTGGCTCGCGTTGATGTAGAGGTTGTTGTCGCAGTCCATCTTTATCGCGGAGCTAGTGCTCGTCGTGCGGCGGACTATCATGTGCTGCGTGACGTTGACCCCGTCGCTGCTCACCTTGAGTATGTTCGGCGAGGTGTTGCCAGGCCTTATGACTATGTTCCCGTCGGCCGTGCTGCTGCCCTCGTTCATGTAGATTGCTGGCGAGTGCGCGTCGACCACCATGGAGTGCGTGCTGCTGCTCGGGTTCATGCCGGAGACGCCGGCGATGAACGACAGCCCCTTGTACGCCCAAATCCTGCCGCCGTTGTCCATGGCCATGAGGTTCACGGTCCGCATGTCGAGGTACTGGTTGGTCTGGCCGACGTTGAGTTCCGCCTTTATGATCTGGCCGTTGTACCAGTACATGCCGTCAGGCCCGACGTACGTCCACCCCGACGCGCCGCCACTCGGCTTCATGTATATCGCGTTCGACTTGATCTCGAACGTAAGCGTGCCTCCAGCGTACACCTTCATGCCAGTCGACAGGATGCTGGTGAGGACGCTGCCCGCGGTCGGGACGCCGTTGCTCCACGTCACGGAGCTGACGTCGAAGCTGCCGCTCGAGTTGACCAGGGCACCGACGCCGTTGCCGGGCCTGCACACGAGCACTCCGTCGCCGTACGTCCTAACCATGGTCGTGAGGCTGTCGAGCGCCGTGAACACGCCCGTCTGGAGGTTCCAGCTGTACTTGCCCTGCTGGTCGGATATCATCCCCGCGGTGATGTAGGTCGCGTCCAGGCCTATCGTGTATATGCGGTTGAGTATCGCCGTGCCGGTGACGTCGATGCCGTACGGGTACGTCAGCCCGCCGTTGGTCGATATGCCGAGCGCGTCGGCGGTCATCTTCCACACGATCATGGACTCGGCGAGCGTCGACTTGTCGTGCATGTAGTAGATGTAGGACTGGTCCTGCTGCTGCTGGGTCGTCATGAACAGGCCGCTCGACTCGGCGAGCTGCTGGGCGAGGTTGCCGACCGCGACCTCCCTGGCCGTCCGCTCGGCGTGCACAGCGCGGCGCTGCTGCACTATCGCCCTCGTCATCGTGCTGTAGGAGTCGGCCTTGTTGCGCGCGGGAGTCTCGGCGCTGCACGATATCGACTGGAACCCGCCGTGCTTCCACGTCAGGCTCGTGACCCACGTCCTGTACGTCCTGCCCCTTCGGTCTATGACGAGCGCGGGGTCGCCCGCCTCGACGGCGGGGTCTCCGAGCGAGCTGACGGTCAGGGGGCGGAAGCGCATCCCGACCACCGCAGCGCCGACGGCTGTCGCCACGGACTGGGCGGCGCCGTACTCCACGAGCGGGTTGCCCGACACCTCGAGCACGTAGCCCTCCGTGCCGTAGAGGTACTCCTCCCCCGCCCTGCCCTGCGTGCCGTCCGAGCTGACCTCGTCCGACGCGATCACGCGGACTCCCGTCACCACCACGTCGTCGGTGGAGGTCGTCAGCGACTTGATGGCCGTGACGGTCGCCCACGGTGAGTGCGCGAACGTGCCGCCGTCCGCGTCGTCCACCTCGAAGTGGAACCCGCCGCCGTCCGCCACGTCTCCGTCCGAGTACGGGGTGGTCGTGGTACTGAACGTGCCGCCGTCCAGCCAGTCCTCGCTCTCGAACGCGTCGGTGGCGTACCACCTGCACTCGAGACGTCCCCACGGGTCCATGCGCGCCCAGCACCCCGCCGCCTGCATCGCCCACGCAAGGACGTCGAGGCAGCTCGTGTTGGAGTCGTCTGGCCTGCTGCCGACGAGGTGCGAGTCGCGCAGGAAGGTCGAGGCCACCATCGTCACGCCGCACGTGGAGCATATGTCGTTGACGATGGTCTGCAACGTCGCCGGGTACACCGTCGTGACGTCTGAGTAGTCGCGCTCGAAAAGGCGCATGTTGTCGCGCATCGACAGCGAGATGGTCGAGTCGTACGACTCGGGCTGCTCGACTCCGTAGACCCCCTTGCGAAGCCATTCGGTGCCGCCGTCGAGAGCGGCGCCAACGCTCACGACGCACGTGGCGTCCGTGAAGTCGGCATCGTCCCACTGGCCAGCGTAGTTGGCGAGAGTAAGCTCTGTCGTGCCGACTATCGCCGCGCCTATGTCGAAGCCGCTGGTCGATGACGTGGCGGACGAGAACGACACGCCGCCCATGACCAGGTCCTCGCCGTATATCGTCGTCGTCGATTCGTCCGCGAACGTGAACTCCACCTTCGTCGCAAGGTGGCCGCCGCCCTCCACGTACCTTCGGAACGCGAAGCTCGTCGATAGCATGTCACACCTCGATTATGTTAAACGAAAGCGTCTTGTACGTGACGCCGCCTATCTGGAAGCTGCTGTTCGGGTGGTATGTCCCGACGTCGGCGCTCTTGTCGCCCGCGTAGAAGTGCCTTATCACGTACGCGTTCTCCTCGATGTCGAAGTACCTCACGTAGAAGTACTCGGGCTTGAACGCCTGCATCACGCTCCTCATCGCCGCGCCGTCGAGGCCGCTCCACGAGAGGGAAATGGTCACCTTGCTCGCGATGGTGTTCTTGTGCATCGTGACGTTGGCGTCGTTCGTGCGCCCTGCGTCAGACGAGCTTATGTCCTTGTATCCGAACTTGATGGCGGTCGGGTTGGGGACGTCGTACAGCGCCTCCGGCGACGTCCCGACCTTGAGTGCTCCCATGTCCTCCCCTTATCCGAACACGATCCCGGACATTCCGAGCTCGCGGCTGTCGCTGAGCTCGCGCATGCCGCGAAGTGTCTCGCGCGCCAGCTCCTTGCGGCCGACCACGAGCACGACGTCCTGCGACTGGCCAGAGCCTCCGCCGTTCATGAGCGCGGCCACCACGTCGGCAAGCAGCGGCCCGGTCTCCTCGCGCACGACCTGGCGCATGAGCGCTTCGGGCGCCTCGATGTTGTTTCCGCTGCGCTGGTCGCCGAGCACCGCCATGAACTCGCGGTTCGGAGGTATCACCGCGCCGCTGGCGAGCCGTGGCAGGTTTACTCCGTAGAACGTAATCGGGTCGATGCTCACGCCCGGCAGCTTGCTCAGGCCATCGATGATCCCGTTCGCGAAGCCGACAACCCCCACGAGCACCCCGTCGAGCAGGCCCTCGAGTATGTTGATGAAGCCGTTCACGATGCCGCGCAGACCGTTGACCACCCTCTCGCCGCTGCCGGTGAAGATGCCGACGATGACGTCTATCGCGCCACGCACGATGCTCTTGAGGCCGTCCATGAGGCCGGTGACAGCGCTCATGATTCCGTCAATGAGTCCGAGCACCGTGCCCTTGAGGAACGTGAGTATCGACACCACCGTGTCCCTCATGTGGCCGAAGAGGTTGGCGAGCTGCGGGAACTTGTTTGCCAGCGCGGTGAACAGGGAGTTCGCCACGCCGATGAGCCAGTCGAAGATGTTGCCAACTATGTTGCGCACGAGCTGTATGAACGCGTTGAGATTTCTCTTTATTCCGTCGATCATGCTCGAGACGCCCTTGATGACACGGTCAGCGTCGAGCGTCACGAGGCCGACCACCACGTCTAGGAAGCCGCCGATGAACTCGCGGACGCCGCCCAGAGTCTCGTGGAGGAACTCCACCACCTCGTCGATGACGCCACAGATTAGCTCCTTCGCACCCTGGAAAATAGGCGCGAGGCCGGGTATCTTCTCGGACAGGTAGTCGAAGATGGCGGACACGCCGCCCTTGAGGATTCCGCCCACAGCGTCTATGACGCCGTGGAACGTCTGCACCACGCCGTCGAGCATGTCGCACACCCCCTGGAAGACGAGCGCGAGGTCTCCGCGCAGCAAGCCCTCAACGACCTCTACAAAGCCGTGTACGGCGAGCTTCATGCCCTCGAAGATGTTGTGGAACCTGAACCCAGTCAGCTCGTCCAGCCAGTCCATGAAGGCGCCGAAAGCGCCCTCTATGACATAGAGCGCGCCGATTACCATGTCTCCGACTCCGCGCCACACGAGCGCCCAGTCGCCGTTCTGGATTCCCTGCACGACCTCGTCCCAGCCCTGCTTGATGAGGTTGAGTCCCTCGCGTATGCGCGCGAACGGCCCCGTGAGGTCGGTCTCTATGCGCCTGCGTATCTCGTCCAGCCAGTCCAGCACGCCCTGGAACAACCCGGCGTCGGGGTTGAGGAAGCTCGTCCACGGAGTCTCGAGGTCGGGCGACGCGATGGAGTCCGTGTAGTCGTCCATTGCGTCCGTCGCGTCCTCGGATGACTCCTCGGCCAGCTTGTTCAGCTCGTCGAACGAGAAGAGCTGCTGGTTCGCCTTCTTCTGCTCCTTGGCCAGCTTCTGCGCCGCCTTGGCCTGCCTCTCCTCCGCGGCGGCGACCTGCGCCGCGTACTCCGCCTGCTTGCTGGCGTTCGACTGGTTGGTGCTCGCGACCGACTCGTTGCGCGCGCTGGCTATCTGGCCCATGATGTTGGTGCCGAAGAATCTGTCTATGAACGACGCGACCCTCTTCAACGCGGCGGCGAGCGTGTTAACGACTCCCGTCAGCACGGGGAGCACCGCGCTAACCATCTGGCCCAGGAACCCGTTGAGTACCGCCTTGAGGTTCTGAACGCTCGCATTGAACTGGTTGTTCTTCATGAGCATGGAGCCGATGGCGTTCCGTATCGCGTTCAGTCCAGAGACTATCACGCCGAACACGAACGCCTGCTTGAGCAGGCTGCTCACGCGCCTCTTGAAGTCCTGCCAGGGCGCGACGGACTTGTTCGCCGCGTCTGACATGCGGCTCCTTATGCCGTCCGCGACGCTGGCGAACCTGGACCTTATCGACTCGCCCACGCGGTGCCAGACGGAGGACGATTTCGACGCCGCCGCCTGTGCCTCGCTTGAGAGCCTGCTGTACCTGCTCTCGGCCATGGCGAGCTTGTCATCGTACTCGATGAGCTCGCGCTCTGCGGCGTCCCACTTGTTGTCGAGCTTGGCCGCCTGGGCGATGAGCCTCTCGTAGAGCGTTATCTGCTTTGACAGCTCGTTCGACACGACCTGTATCTTGGGGCCGTTCATCGGGCCGTCGCTGTTGCGCAGCTCGTTGAGCCTCGACTGGAGCTTCTCAATCGTCCTCTTCGTGACCTCGGTCTCGTCGGCGACCTCCTCCATCTGCTGCGCGAGTGCGCTCTTGCTGCTCGTCTTGCTCTCGATCTTCCGCTTGAGGTCGTCTACGCTCTTCTCAGCGTCCTTGAGCTGCTTCTCGAGGTCTGAGTTGTCCAGGTCCGTCTTGAAGTGGATGGAGCCGTCGTCCCTTGCCATGATGCGCCCCCGTACCTAAGTCCACGCGTCGAGTATCTCCCTCTCCGCGTCCGTCTCCCTTGCCTTGAGGTCGACGAGGTCGCGGTTCTCCCGGTAGAACTCGCGCTCGTGACTCTCGAGCTTCTTGTGCCTTGAAAGCTTCCTTCTGATTGAGACCACCTGCGCGAACAGGCAGTCTCCCACCTCCATGTACGCCCCTAGGAACGTCCACCAGTGGAGGTATTCGACGCTCCTCGACTCGAATCCGAGGACGCGGTTGACCGGGCCGACGATTATCGGAAAGTCCTGCTGCCAGTCGGCCAGCTTGTGCCTGGGACTCTTTGCTGCGACGTCGCCTCCGCTAACGAACCACTTCAGGTACTCGACGGCCTCGCGGTACGAGTCCGGCGGCATTTCGTCGAAGTCCTCGTAGAACACCTCGAGCGCGAGCGCGCCGCGCTCTTCGTCCGTCAGGTCGGCGTCTGCCATGACCGTCAGGACGTCGAGCACGGCGCGGAAGTCGCTTCTGATCGCGTAGGTCGCGCCACCTATCTCGGCCTGTGTCGGTAGTTCCCAGGCGCTCACTTCTTGGCCTTGCGGTACTTCGCGAGCATGGCGTCGTACTTGGCGCCGTGCTCCTTGAGCCTCACGTCGGTCTTGCCGAACTCGCGCTCGTACGCCTCGCCAACCTCGTCGACGAGGGCGAGGACGAGGTTCATCCAGACGGGCAGCCCGTCCGCGAGAGCGTAGCAGTTCATGTTGGGGAACAGCGCGTCTGCGACACCATTTCCGAGTAGGCCGTCTATGGTTTCGCGCATCTCCTTGTCGAGCTTCACGAACCTATCGAACCCCCCGTCTTCGGCCAGCTCGCCCTGGAGACCGTCCAGCGACGAGAACGCCCTCTCGAGGTTACCCACAAACGTCTCGTCGGTCGGGTTGAACCGGACGGTGACCCTTCCGTTTATCTCGTACTCGACGAGGTTGTCCGCGAAGGAAAGCGACTTTGCCATTTGTGCTCCTAGTTGCCGGTGGTGGTGGTGCCAGCGGGCGTGAACGACACAGCGCCGGTCGACGAGTCCTTGGACGCGGTTCCGACCGTACGCTTGCCTCCGAAGGTGACGTCGATGGGCATCTCAATGTCACCGCCGCCCTCTCCGCCGAGACCAGTCGGGCGAATCATCGTGGAGTCGTATCGCTCGGCGAACGGAGAGCTGGACGTGCCTGCATAGAAGTGGACGAGAAGCACGTCCTGCGAGGACAGCGCCTGGGCGTCCTGGTCCTTTACGGCAAGGTTCCAGACCTTGACGATGGCCGTGTCGTTGCCGTCCAGCTTGTACGGGTCGAAGCTCTGAGTCACGACGGGCTTCTTCATGGTGCCGTAGGTGCTTCCAAGGACGTCCTGTACGGTCTCGTCGGACCAGTCGAACTCCATGGAGCTGTCCTCGACGCGCTTGCCGAGCGGGCTCCACGTCGGGGAGCTGGAGGTGCCCGTGTTCAGGTACAGGATCATCAGCTCGCGCGCGATGGTCTGTCCCGCTGTCGTGTTAAAGGTCAAATCAGCCATTCTCGGCCTCCTAATAGTTCTTGGTGAACGTGACGTTTATCTGTATAACGTAGAGCGCGGTGCCCTCCTCGTCGGCGCTGTAGAGCTGGCCGTTCTGGGCGACTATGGACTCGGTCCTCGGCTCGTCGCCGAACGTGGGCGCCAGTCCCTTGGCGCTCTGCTCCTGCACCCACTCCTGGAATGACAGCTGCCACTCCGCGTTGTCCTCGGCGCCCTGCCACTTCTCGAGCGTGGTGTAGAGCGCGAAGTTGTACTGGTTGGTGACGGACACGTTGCCGAGCAGGTCGTGTCGCCTCGCCACCTCCACGAGGCCGCTCGGGAACAGCCCCGCGGAGTTCGGCACCTTGTCCGTGTAGTCGATGTCGAGCTGCGAGAGCACGTCGAAGTCTGGGAACGACTCGACGAACCCGCGCATCGTGTCGAGTGCGCTCATCGCATGCCTCCCCTGACATATCGGTTCATCTCGGCGACTATCCTCTTCCCGCGCTCTGCCACCATGTGGCGGTCCCAGTGGGCACCGCCATTTGGGTTGGCGTTGTCGTAGCGCACGGGCTCGCCCTTGGCGGTCACGCCGAAGAAGAGGAACCGCGCGTACGGCCCATCGACGCGTATCCGGGTGGACGATAGCTTGCGCGCCTTGGACTCGAGCCTGCCGCTCTCGCGCGGCATGAAGTCCTTGAGGTTGTCGAATATGAGGTCGTTGAGGCGCGCCTGCACGCGCCCGTCGCGCTCCACGCCCATCCTCTTCATCAGGGCGTGGGAGCCGGGAATAGCGGTCTGCACCGTCATGAAGCGCTTGTTGGCCATGCTAGCCACCAGCCTCGACGTGGCACACCTCGCCCGCCCAGTACTTCGGGTCAACGTAGCGCACCACATGAAGCCCAGCCACCTTTGTCGGTATCAGGGAGCGCCACCACTGCGAGATGTCCTCGCCTTC
>Ga0326514_10001878_pt1 | contig 13476 bp, 5 predicted proteins | sample 3_2548_0518_D_FD_203653 | JGI IMG/M metagenome (GOLD analysis project Ga0326514, IMG submission 203653) | Bovine rumen microbial communities from UC Davis, California, United States - 3_2548_0518 | ecosystem: Host-associated > Mammals > Digestive system > Stomach > Rumen | place: USA: California...
CATCCTCCAGGCGATGGCTGCCGGAGTGTGCTCACGGTCGGTGAGTATGCCTATCTTCCCCTCACGCCCGATGAGCGCCCGGTCAAATTCGGGCCAGGGACGGCCTGTGAGCGAGACGATGCGCATGTCGTGATAAGGCATCAGCAGGCGGTGGGCCATCGTCTGCAGGGAGTTGAAGGCGGGATAGACCGCCAGCTCGGCGTCAGGCATCTTCCGGCGTATGGTGTTGGCAAAGCCGAAGAAGAGTGGGTCGCCTGAGGCGAAGACAACGATGCTCTTGCATCTCGCATGCTTGTACTGTTCAAAGACGGCATCGAGCGGCACGGTGATGTCTATCCACTCCGCATCTGCCGGCAATAGCGGTGCCATGATTTCGTGGTGGCGCTTGCCGCCCGAGAAGACGCTGCCGCTGCTGACGGCCTCCTGCACTTCCGGCGGGAAGAACGGCGTGGGGTTGTCGGTGATGCCGATGACGATGAATTTCATACGTGCAAAGGTAGTCATTTTCTTTCATTGTTCCAAATAATTGGCCGAGTTTCGACGCATGCCCCCTTTTTATTCTGCTGACAGCAGCGAAATCAGAATAAAATGTGTAACTTTGCACGCAGAACTTAAACTGCAAAAACGAGAATGAGACAAACCGTTATTTATGCCGCGCTGATGCTGTCAATAGGCGCATCGGCACAAGTGAAAACCACCGTGACAGCGTTCAGCCAGACAGGTCCTTTCGCCGTCACAGCACCGTTTGCCGTTGACACCGTCGATGTCCAGGGCAAGAAGTTTGATGCCGCCGCCATGCTCTCCGCACTCCCTTTGGTGACAGAGCCCCAGGGGGTGTTCCGGGGCAGTGTGCTCCCATCGCTCGGCGATTCGAAGTCGGTGGGTGCGCTGACGTTCTATGTCAACAATGCCGACTACGTGAAGGGCAGGATTGAGGTGAAAGGCCCCAGGCACTACAAGCTCTTCGTTGACGGCGCTGAGGCTGGCGGTGAGCTGAAGCTGGCTCCCGAGCACCACACGTTTACCGTCCGTTACCTGGCGGAACCCAACGATACCGACTCCATCAGCGTCGTGTTCGACACGCAGAGAGCCGTCGTCCCCACCACCGACAGCCGCCATCCCTATATGGTCCATGACCTGCTTGACGGCCGCCGCGTGCGTGACGTGTCGCTCTCTGCCGACGGGGCTTACGCCGTGGTCGGTTACCAGACGACTGAGGCCGGAGGCAGCTCACGGTGGGACTACGAACTGCGTGAGGTGAAAAGCGGGCGGCTGCTGTCACGCCCCTCGAAGAGCGTGCGCTGGATGCCCGCCTCCGCCATGTGGCTTGAAGAGGAGAAAGAGCACGGGCGGCGCGTACTCTACAAGGTACGCCCGCAGAACGGCGAGCGCACCCGCTGGACGGCAGGCCTGCCGGAGGGCAGCTACACCGTCAGCCCCACCGAGGACTACCTGATAGTCACGGCTACCGAGGAAGGCCCGAAGGAGGACGCCGGCGTCTTCGAGGTCACCGAGATGGACGACCGGCAGCCGGGATGGCGCAAGCGCAGCTACCTCGTGCGCTTCGACGTCAGGACGGGCGTCAGCCAGCGCATCACCTTCGGCTCCAAGGGTCAGTATCTGGCCGACATCAGCGCCGACGGCCGTCGGCTGCTCATAGGCTCGTCATACTCACGGCTGGCTCGTCGTCCCACGGAGGTTGGCGACTACTACATCATGGACGCCCTGACGCTGAAGGTCGATACCGTGCTGCAGTGTGAGGGCTTCCTGGGCGGGGCACAGTTCTCGCCCGACGGAAAGCAGATACTCTTCACCGGCACGCCCGAGGCCTTCAACCGCATCGGATGCCAGCTCCCTGCCGACCGCACACCCAGCATGACCGAGAACGAGCTGTTCCTCTACGACATCGCCACCCGCAAGGTGACACCCCTCACCAAGGACTTCGACCCCAACGTCGAGCGTGCCGTCTGGTCACAGGCCGACGGCCATATCTACTTCAATGCCGAGAACCGCGACTACGTCAGCCTTTACCAGCTCAATCCCAGGACGGGGAAGATAGCCGAACTGCCCTGCAGAGGCGATGACATCTACCGCTTCGACCTGGCTTCCAACGCCACTGCCCTGGCATGGCTTTCCTTTAAGACCATGGAGCCCGCATCGGCGTACGTCTCCAGCCAGCCGTGGGCCAAGTCTTGTGTCACCCTGTTCGACGGCAAGACCGCCCTCGGCGACGCCGAACTGGGCACCTGCCGTGACTGGAACTTCACCAACTCGAACGGCGACACCGTCTATGGACGCCTCTACCTGCCAGCCGACTTCGACGCTGCGAAGAAGTATCCGATGATTGTCTATTACTACGGCGGCTGCTCACCCGTCTCGCGCACCTTCGAGTCGCGCTATCCCGCCCAGTACTACGCCTCACTCGGCTATGTCGTCTATATACTGCAGCCCAGCGGCGCCACCGGCTTCGGACAGGAGTGGGCCTCGCGCCACGTCAACACCGCCGGAGGCACACCCCGTGCCGACGGCACCGTGCCCGCCGGTTCTCCGGCAGGTGACATCATCGAGGGCACACGCCGCATCTGCGCCGAGCACCCCTTCATCGACGCCGCGAAGATAGGCTGCATGGGTGCCTCCTACGGCGGTTTCATGACCATGTACCTGCAGACCGTCACCGACATCTTCGCCGCAGCCGTCTCACATGCCGGCATCGCCAACCACACCAGCTACTGGGGCGAGGGCTACTGGGGCTACAACTACAGCGAGGTGTCGATGGCCGGCAGCTACCCCTGGTCGCACCGCCAGCTCTATGTCGATCAGTCGCCGCTGTTCCGTGCCGACAAGATACACACGCCGCTGCTCCTGCTCCACGGCAATGCCGACACCAACGTGCCGCCCATCGAGAGCCTCCAGATGTTCACCGCCCTGAAACTCCTGGGACGCGACGTCGCACTCGTCGAGGTGGAAGGCGAGAACCACCACATCCTCGACTACACCAAGCGCACACGCTGGATGCAGACCCAGATGGCCTGGTTCCAGAAATGGCTGAAGGACGACCCCACGTGGTGGGACGCCCTCTATCCGAAGAAACATCTGTAAGGGGACGGGGGCAAACTGTCAGGATGTCATTGTAACATGTCAATATGTCAGCCCTTCGCGGCTCGGCACGCTTCTTGCATCTTACTCAGCGAAAGCCCGAAGCAACCGTAAAAGGTGCAGGGGCAATCAAGCGTAAAAAAACAACAAGTTAAACAATTAAAACCATAGAATGAGGAGGTATTGATTATGTTACCAATGATGTTTAAGAACACGTGGTTCCCCACAGTATTTGACGAGTTTATCAACAGCGACTTCACACCGCGGCCCAGCGTCACCGCTCCGGCAGTAAACGTCAAGGAGGATGAGAAAAGCTACACGATGGAACTGGCCGTACCCGGCATCAAGAAGGAATATTGCCGCATCAAGCTCAACGAGGAGGGCAACCTCTCGATAGCCATCGAGAACAAGATGGAGCACAAGGAGGAGGACAAGAAGCAGCACTACCTGCGCCGGGAGTTCTCATACACCAACTACCAGCAGAACTACTCGCTGCCCGAGGACGTGGTGAAGGACCAGATTACGGCACGTGTCGAGAACGGCATCCTCACCGTCGTACTGCCCAAGCAGCAGCAGGAGGCCAAGGTCTCGAAGAGCATCGAGATTGCCTAAAAACGTAAAAACACTAAACTCATTTGTCATTATCTCCCGCTTCCGCAGTAAACACTGCAGAAGCGGGAGATTTTTTCAGTGATTCAACTTTCCTGCTTTTTCATTTTTTTGAACGCCCTGTATAAACTGAATTTGCTCAAGTTCATCAGGGTGGGAAACTTTGGTTAGTAAACAGAGTCCCATCTTCTCAACCACTCCGGCGTCAATAGGCCCGAGACCCATGCAGTTGGTAGTCGAGATGGCCGTCCCCGTATTTCGACGATGACGCGCTGCGTAAAAGTATTATTACTTTAACGGAAAAAACGCCCGCTTCTGCAGTATCTATTGCGGAAGCGGGTGTTTTTTATGACAAATGACTTTAGTGTTTTTTACTTTTTAGGTAAAGAGCATGGACAGCAGATAGGCCACGATGGTGGAGGTGAAGACACAGATGAGACCGGGCATCATGAACGAGTGGTTCAACAGGTACTTGCCGATGACGGTGGTACCCGAGCGGTCGAAGTTGACGGTGGCGATGTCGCTGGGATAGTTGGGGATGAAGAAGTAGCCATAGACCGAGGGCAGCACACCGAGCAGCACGGGGCCCTCGATGCCCAGCTTATAGGCCAAGGGCAGCATGGCCACGACGACGGCTCCCTGAGAGTTGATGAGCACGGAGACGAGGAAGAAGACAATGGCTATGGACCAGGGGTACTCCTTGACGATGTCCTCGAGCATGACCTGAATCTCGGCCATGTAGTTTGAGAAATAGGTATCAGCCAGCCAGGCGATGCCGTAGATGGCGACGACGGCCACCATGCCCGACTGCCAGACGGGACCGGCGACGGCCTTCTTGGGCTTGGCCTTGCAGAAGATAATCATGAGGGCGGCTGCGGAAATCATGACAATCTGGATGACGAGGTTCATCTTCAGATCGACCATGCCCTTCTCGGTGAATCCCTCGGCCACGACACCGGCCTTGGCCAGTTCCTGGGCCGTGATGGTGACACCGCTGACAAGCGTCATGTCACCGGCACCCTTGACGGCTTTTACCGTGCTGTAGGAAGGCAGCAGTTCGGGCACGGCGGCAAAGATGACGATGACAACCAGGGCGGCAAGGAAGATGAACACGGCGTTCTTGGCCGACTGCGGTATATCCTTGTCGAGGGTGGTGGCGGTGGAGCCGTAGATGTATTTGTACTGCTCGGGGTCTTGCAGCTTCTTCTGGAACTGCGGGTCCTTGTCGAGGTCCAGACCACGATGGTAGGAGGCGGCGGCAGCGGCCATCAGTCCGCAGAGGCAGGCGGGGATGGAGACCATCAGCACGCGGGGAATGGTGATGTCGAAGTGGTTGGCATTGGAGATGGTGACGAAGGCCACGACGGCGGCGGCGATGGGCGAGCAGGTGATGCCTACCTGCGAGGCGATGGAGGCCACACCGCAGGGGCGCTCGGGACGGATGCCCTTCTTCAAGGCGATGTCGCAGATGATGGGCATAAGGGTATAGACCACGTGGCCCGTACCGACGAGCACGGTCAGGAAGAACGTGCAGAGGGGTGCGAGGAAGGTGATGCGGTCGGGATGCTTGCGCAGCAGCCGCTCGGCTATCTGTATGAGCCAGTCCATGCCGCCGGAGGCTTGCATGATGCCGGCGCAGGTGACGGCGGCGATGATGATGTAGATGACGTCGGTAGGCGGTGTGCCGGGCTTGAGACCGAAACCGAAGACGAGCAGTGCCAAACCGATGCCCGAAATGGCACCGAGGGCCAGCGAACCGTAGCGCGAGCCCACCCAGAGTGCACCGAGGACGATGCACAGCTGGAGAATCATTGTAAAGGTAATCATAGTAATAATATGGTTTTGAGGTAAGTTATTTCTTCTTCAGGTACCGGGCCAGCTGGGAGTTGTTGGCCTTGAGCCCCTTGGCCATGGACTGGGCGTTCATCTGGGCACCGAGCTTCGACGTGTGGGTGTGGTCCTTCTTGAAGTACTTCGCGCCTGCCTTCGCCTTCAGACCGGCGATGACGGCCTGGGCTTTTTCCTTGTCAGCGGGTAAACCGCTGACGGCGAACTTCTTGTCGAGGAAGTCGGCGCTGATGTTGTGCATATCGACGAACTCGACGCCCGTCTCCTCGACCACCTCGCGGTACCAGCGGCCGTAGGAGCTGTCGCGGCGCTCGACCTTGCCGCCGGGCCACTCGTTGCGGGGCGTCAGCGAGACGAGGATGGGTGTGGCCCCCCGCTCACGGCAGTCGTCAATCATCTTCTTCAGGTACCAGCCGAAGCTATAGACCACCTCGTACGTGCCGTTGTCCAGACGATAGACGTGGAGCGTGTCCTGGCTGCCGGGGATGACGCCGCGGGCTTTCTGGTCGGTGATGGGACAGATGTCGTTATGGCCGAACTGTATGGTGACGAAGTCGCCGGGCTGGAGGGCCTGATAGACGGCATCCCACAGTCCCTCGCGGATGAACGAGCGCGTAGAGCGGCCTGCACGGGCGGCGTTGACCAGCTGTATCTTGCTCTCGTCGAACACGGTGGCGGCCTGCGAGGCCCAGCCCCACATGCCGTCGTCGTCCTTGTCGGCGTTCTTCACCGTGGAGTCGCCGGTAAAGAACACCACGGGCTTGCCGCTGAGGCGGTCCACGTTCCAGGTGGTCTTTTGGGGTGTGGGCATGAACTTCAGGAGTGCCTTCAGATGCGGGTCATGGCTCTGCACGATTCCCAGATAGGCGCTGTGGGCGTTCATCTCGGCGCCGAACTTCGAGGTGTGTATCTTGTCGCCCAGGAAGTGGTAGTCCACCTTCCAGCGGCTGAAGGCGTCGAGCTTGCGGCCGCTGATGTCGTTGAGGTCGATGAAGGGCACGCCCTCGGTGGCGGCGACATAGGCTGCCCACTCCGTCTGGGGCTTGCGCACGATACGGCCCTTGTCGTCGTAGGCATTGCGGGGCGTGAGCGACATCAGGATGGGGTTGGCACCCTTGGCGCGAATCTCGCGGACGTACTTGCGCAGGTAGCGTCCGTAGCTATAGACGGTGTCCTGCCGCTGGGTGCGCTGGTTGAAACCGATATAGCAGGTGTCCATATCGACGCCGGGGATGACGGCGCGGGCCCGACGCTGGTCGAAGAACTCGCCGTTGTCGTTGTGGCCTATCGAGACGATGACCCAGTCGCCGGGCTTCAGCGCATCACGGACGGCGGGCCACAGGTCGGTATAGAACGTGCGGGTGGACATGCCGCCCAGGGCCTGGTTCTCGACGGTCATCTTCTCGGGGTCGAAATACTGTTGGAAGTAGTAGCCCCAGCCCCATTGGCCGTTGTTGCCGTTGCCGAGGGTGCCGTTGCGCATGGTGGAGTTGCCGACGAGGAACATCACGGGGTTCGTGCCCTTGCGTGTAGAGCCGGGCTTGGGGCGTGACATGAGGGCCTTGGCTATGGAGTCGGGTGTGTTATCCACGACCTTGTTCACGTCTTCTATGGGGTCGGGCAGGTTGTCAAAACCCTGTGCCGCGCTGTTCAATGTCAGTGCGGCAAGGGCAATAGTCAGCAGTTTTCTTCTTGTTGTCATAAGCAGTACGTTTTGTTTTTTCGGAGGGGGCGGGGTGGGGTCTGTATCTGTTATTACTCACCTCTGCTTTCGTGGTTTCGAAAAGTTTGCTGCAAAGATACGAAAAAATCTGTAATACAATACCATAAAATATGTTTTTTTTCACAGACATATTTGCCAAAAAGTTTGGCTGTTACGGGGATAATCAGTACCTTTGCGCCGTCAAACCTGAAACTGGAGAAAATGAAGACAGACATACAGATAGCACGGGAATGTGAACTGAAGCACATTCAGGAGATAGCAGAACAGATAGAAATACCAGCCGACAAGATTGAGCCCTACGGACGATTCATGGCGAAGGTGCCCATCAGCCTGATAGACGAGCAGCGGGTGCGCAAGAGCCGTCTCATCCTGGTGACGGCCATCAGCCCCACAAAGGCGGGCATCGGTAAGACCACCGTCAGCATAGGCCTGACGCTGGGACTGAACAAGATTGGCAAGCGGGCCGTGGTGGCCCTGCGCGAGCCGTCGTTGGGTCCCTGCTTCGGCATGAAGGGCGGCGCTGCCGGCGGCGGCTATGCCCAGGTGCTGCCGATGGAGAAGATCAACCTGCACTTCACCGGCGACTTCCACGCCGTGACATCGGCCCACAACACCATCAGCGCGCTGTTGGACAACTATCTGTACCAGCACCGCAAGGACGGTTTCTCGCTGCGTGAGATATACTGGAAGCGGGTGTTAGACGTCAACGACCGCTCGCTGCGCAACGTGGTCACCGGCCTGCGCGGCGACGGCGTCGTCTCGGAAACGGGATTTGACATCACGCCCGCTTCAGAGCTGATGGCCATACTCTGTCTGGCCACCAGCGAGGAGGACCTGCAGCGACGGATAGAGAACATCGTGCTGGGCACTACTGCCGACGGACGGCTGTTCAAGGTGAAAGACCTCGGCGTGGCCGGTGCCATCACGGTGCTGCTGCGTGATGCCCTGAACCCCAACCTCGTGCAGACCACGGAGCACACACCGGCGTTTATCCACGGCGGCCCGTTTGCCAACATCGCCCACGGCTGTTCCAGCGTCCTGGCCACGAAGATGGCCATGACCTTCGGCGACTACGTGGTGACGGAGGCGGGCTTCGGCGCCGACCTCGGTGCGGAGAAGTTCTTCGACATCAAATGCCGCAAGTCGGGCCTGCAGCCACGGCTCGTCGTCATCGTAGCCACTACCCAGGGCCTGAAAATGCACGGCGGCGTGAATCTTGAGCATATCAAGGAACCTAACGCCGCAGGACTGACGGAGGGATTGAAGAACCTGAACCGCCATATCCGCAACATGCAGGGCTTCGGACAGCCTGTGGTGGTGACACTCAACCGCCACGAGACGGATCAGGACGAAGAGATAGACATCGTACGCAAGAACTGCGAAGACCTCGGTGTGGGATTTGCCGTGAACGAGGCTTTCCTCAAGGGCGGCGAGGGTGCCATCGAACTGGCACAGACCGTTGTCGATACCATCGACAAGCAGCAGCCGCTTCCCATCCGCTTTACCTACAAGGAGGCCGACTGTCTGGAAGACAAGATAGAAAAGGTATGCAAGGGTATCTACGGCGCGTCGGCAGTGGAATACAGTAAGACGGCCAAGAAGAAACTCGAATCACTACGCGCCATCTTTACCGATGAAGACGGCATCATAGCCCACTACCCCGTCTGCATTGCCAAGACGCAGTTCTCGTTTACCGCCGACAGCACCCGATACGGATCGCCGGAGGGCTTCACCATCCGCATACGCGACATCATACTGAACTGTGGCTCGGAGATGATTGTGGCCATCGCCGGTGACATGCTCCGCATGCCGGGACTGCCCAAGAGTCCGCAGGCGGAGCGCATCACCATCGTCAACGGCGAGATAGAGGGGCTGTCGTAGTAGCCTCCGCTGGGTGTTCAACCTCCCCTAACCCCTCCTAACTTAGGAGGGGAAGATGTTACCAGTGAACAATCTGACAGCAAACTATTTCTCCCCTCCTAAGTTAGGAGGGGTCAGGGGAGGTCTGAACGACTCCTAGTAGGAAATGAACAAAAAAAGCCGAAAGCTCAGGGCCTTCGGCTTTTTTCTATACCACTATACGGTGTTACTTCACATCTTCAAGGACAGGCTCCTCGGCAAAGTCGAGCACGTTCTTGCGGTTGGCCTGCATGCGCTCGTACTCCTCCTTCGAGCCGACAATGATCTTCTCGAACTCGCGCAGACCGGTACCGGCGGGGATGAGGTGACCGCAGATGACGTTCTCCTTCATGCCCTCGAGGTAGTCCTGCTTGCCGCGGATGGCTGCCTCGTTGAGCACCTTCGTGGTCTCCTGGAACGATGCGGCCGACATGAACGACTTGGTCTGGAGGGCGGCACGGGTGATACCCTGCAGAATCTGCGTCGAGGTGGCGGGCACGGCATCGCGCACCTGCACGAGCCTCAGGTCACGGCGCTTCAGCATGGAGTTCTCGTCGCGCAACTTGCGGGCGGTGACAATCTGGCCGGCCTTCATATTCTCGGAGTCACCGGCATCGGTGACCACCTTCTTGCCCCAGATGCGGTCGTTCTCCTCGGCGAAGTCAAGCTTGTCAACAATCTCCTGCTCGAGGAACGACGTGTCGCCCGGATCATTGATCTGCACCTTGCGCATCATCTGACGGACGATAATCTCGAAGTGCTTGTCGTTGATCTTGATACCCTGCAGACGATAAACGTCCTGAACCTCGTTGACGATGTACTCCTGAACGGCGGTCGGGCCCTTGATGGCGAGGATGTCGCTCGGAGTGATGGCACCGTCGGAAAGCGGCGTACCGGCACGGACGGCGTCGTGCTCCTGCACCAGGATCTGCTTCGAGAGCGACACAAGGTACTTGCACTGCTCACCCGTCTTCGAGGTGACAATGATTTCGCGGTTACCACGCTTCACCTTACCCATGGTGACCTCACCGTCGATTTCGCTGACAATGGCGGGGTTCGACGGGTTGCGGGCCTCGAAGAGCTCGGTGACACGGGGCAGACCGGCGGTGATGTCACCACCCTTGGCAGCGGCACGCGGAATCTTGACGAGCGTCTCACCGGTCTTGACGGTCTGGCCGTCCTCGACGACGACGTGGCCACCCACAGGGAAGTTATAGGTTCCTATCTTCTCGCCGTCGGCTCCGATGACGTCACAGGTGGGAACCTTAGTCTTGTCTTTCGATTCGGTAACAATCTTCTCAGTCAGACCCGTGGTTTCGTCAGTCTCGGCACGGAAGGTGATACCCTCGACGACATCGTTGAACTTCAGCGTACCGGCGTACTCGGTCACGATGACGGCGTTGAACGGGTCCCACTGGGCAATCTTGTCGCCCTTCTTCACGACGTCGCCATTCTTGAAATAGAGTGACGAACCGTAGGGAACGTTGACGCTGGAGAGCACAATCTTGGTGTTGGGATCGACGAAGCGCATCTCACCCAGACGGCTGACAACCATCTCACACTCACGGCCATCCTCATCGAACGGTACGACGCGCACCTCTTCCATCTCGATGCGTGCCTGCTCGTACTTGCAGACGATGCTGGCGTTGGCGGCGGCATTGGCAGCCACACCACCGGCGTGGAACGTACGGAGCGTCAGCTGCGTACCAGGCTCACCAATGGCCTGTGCGGCGATGACACCGACGGCCTCACCCTTCTGCACCATGCGGCGCGTTGCCAGGTTGCGGCCATAGCACTTCATGCACACTCCCTTCTTAGACTCACAGGTGAGCACCGAACGGATCTCAACGCTCTCAATCTCGGCCTTCTCAATGGCATCGGCCAACGGCTCGGTGATTTCCTCACCGGCAGGAACGATAACATCGCCTGTCTTAGGATTGACAACATCGTGGACAGAGACACGGCCCAGGATACGCTCAGAGAGACTGCTGATGACCTCATCACCGTTCTTCAGGGCGGTGCAGACCAGTCCGCGAAGGGTGCCGCAGTCCTCTTCGTTGATAATCACATCGTGAGAGACGTCAACGAGACGACGGGTCAGGTAACCGGCGTCAGCGGTCTTCATGGCGGTGTCGGCCAGACCCTTACGGGCACCGTGGGTGGAGATGAAGTACTCCAGCACGGACATGCCCTCCTTGAAGTTCGACAGAATGGGGTTCTCGATAATCTGGTGTCCCTCGGCACCGGCCTTCTGGGGCTTGGCCATCAGACCACGGATACCTGAGAGCTGCTTGATCTGGTCCTTAGAACCACGGGCTCCGGAGTCGAGCATCATGAACACGGCGTTGAAGCCCTGATCGGCTTCGGTCATCTGCTTCAGCAGGATATTGCCGATGTCGTTGTTGACGTGCGTCCAGGTATCGATAACCTGGTTGTAACGCTCGTTGTCGGTGATGAAGCCCATGTTGTAGTTGTCGGTAATCTGCTGAACCTCGGCATTACCTTTCTCTATCAGCTCAGCCTTCTCCTTAGGTATGATGATATCATCGAGGTTGAACGACAGACCGGCCTCGTAGGCCATGCGGTAACCAAGGTTCTTGATGCCGTCAAGGAACTCGCAGGCCTCGGCGAAGCCCACATTCTTGATAACGGCAGCGATGATGTCGCGCAACGACTTCTTAGAAATGACTTTGTTGACAAAGCCTACCTCATCGGGGATGATGCCGTTGACGATGACACGACCTACGGAGGTCTCAACAGTGTGACGGTACTTGTTGCCGTTCTCGTCACGGTCATCGACAACAACCTTCACCTGAGCATGCAGGTCGCACTTGCCCTCGTTGTGGGCAATGATGGCCTCCTCGGGGCCGTAGAATGACAGACCCTCGCCCTTGGCTCCCGGACGAATCTTGGAAATATAGTAGAGACCGAGCACCATGTCCTGAGACGGCACGGTGATAGGCGCACCGTTGGCGGGGTTCAGGATGTTGTGGCTCTGCAGCATGAGCAGCTGGGCCTCGAGGATGGCCTCGTTAGAGAGCGGGAGGTGGACAGCCATCTGGTCGCCGTCGAAGTCGGCGTTGAAGGCCGTACATGCCAACGGGTGCAGCTGGATGGCCTTGCCCTCGATAAGCTTGGGCTGGAAGGCCTGGATGCCGAGACGGTGCAGTGTCGGGGCACGGTTCAGCAGCACGGGATGGCCCTTCATCACGTTCTCGAGGATGTCCCAGATGACCGGCTCGCGGCGATCGACAATCTTCTTGGCAGACTTCACGGTCTTGACAATGCCGCGCTCGATGAGCTTGCGGATGATGAACGGCTTGTAAAGCTCGGCAGCCATCAACTTGGGCAGACCGCACTCGCCCATCTTCAGCTCAGGGCCGACGACAATGACCGAACGGGCGGAGTAGTCAACACGCTTACCGAGCAGGTTCTGACGGAAACGGCCCTGCTTACCCTTCAGCGAGTCGCTGAGGGACTTCAGCGGACGGTTGGAGTCGCTCTTCACGGCCGAAGACTTGCGGCTGTTGTCGAACAGCGAGTCAACTGCCTCCTGGAGCATACGCTTCTCGTTACGGAGGATGACCTCGGGAGCATGAATCTCCATGAGGCGCTTCAGACGGTTGTTACGGATGATGACGCGACGGTAGAGGTCGTTCAGGTCGGAAGTGGCGAAACGGCCACCATCCAGGGGCACCAGCGGGCGCAGCTCGGGCGGCGTGACGGGGATGATCTTCATAATCATCCACTCGGGACGGTTGATGCCCTTCTCTACACTCTGACGGAAGGCCTCGACCACCTGCAGGCGCTTCAAAGCCTCGTTCTTGCGCTGCACCGAAGAGTCGGTGTTGGCACGGTCGCGCAGTTCATAGCTCAGCGAATTGAGGTCTATCTGGGTCAGCAGCTCGTAAATGGCCTCTGCGCCCATCTTTGCAATGAACTTGTTGGGGTCGCTGTCCTCCAGGTAGTCGTTGTCCTGGGAAATGTGGTTGTCAACGATATCGTTGTACTCCTCCTCGGAGAGCAGGTCAAACTTGTTGGAACCCAGGGCGTCGTTGCCATCACCATCCTTCTTGCCGGCCATGGCACCGGGCTGGATGACGATATAGCGCTCATAGTAGATGACGGCATCGAGCTTCTTGGTGGGAAGACCAAGCAGGTAGCCAATCTTGTTGGGCAGCGAACGGAAATACCAGATGTGAGCCACGGGCACTACCAGCTCGATGTGACCGGCACGCTCACGGCGCACCTTCTTCTCGGTGACCTCGACACCGCAGCGGTCGCAGACGATGCCCTTATAG